>Ga0181612_129142_pt1 | contig 51960 bp, 36 predicted proteins | sample HoacroProtozoa21_FD_119630 | JGI IMG/M metagenome (GOLD analysis project Ga0181612, IMG submission 119630) | Hoatzin crop microbial communities from Cojedes, Venezuel. Combined Assembly of Gp0051906, Gp0051904, Gp0051908
CCGCGGGGGCGGCCGGGGGCGGGGCGGGGCGGGCGGCTCCGCGGGCGGTGGTCCCCGGGGGGCTGCCGGCAGCGCGCTGCGGGGCTGGGCGAGCTGTCGGGGCTGATCGTTTCGGGTTCTCTCCGTGACGCGGTCAGGCGTCCTTCTTAGGAAAGTGCCTCGAATATCTCTCCCGTCGCTGCCGGCCCTCCAGGGTTTGAAGCGGTGGGCCTGGCCCTCCAAACCCGGGAGATTATGGGTTCGTCTGGTGTTTGTATTTGCCTCTAGTGTTTGAGGTCTGGGACTTGACCTCCAACATTTCTTTGAAGCCACAACAGCTACATGCCATCCCCTCTTTTAAATTAAACTTGAAATCCTCGCAATCCCACAGTCTCAAGAGTCAGGCAATTAAAAAAAATAAATGCCACGAGACCCATAAAATCAGAAAAGTTGGCAAGCCTGTGTCTCCTCTCTTGTTCCCCAGTAAACCACAGCAGAACTGGGAGAAAAAGTAACTGCTCGGTTTTCCTGGCATTCTTCATTTTGACGGTTGGACTTGATGATCTTAGAGGTCTTTTCCAACCTTAATGATTCTATGATTCTGCCTACGTTCTCCAACAGAGGCTTTCCAAGTTGCTGCAGATTGTTTTTCTCAGAACCTAGATGATAAAGAACTGCAAATACTTGTATAGAGGTCCTGGGCCAGACTTGTGTCCTGTCTTGGCTAAGTAGATGATATCAGGTCCCCAGCGCCAGAGTCTCCTGTCATCCTGCACATTCCCTGCTCCGGTGAAGCAAATACAGGCTGTTTTGTAAAGAAGAAATCTCCCACTGTTTCCTCCCCTTACCGGTGTTTTTGCTTGTGCAAAGCTTCTGTAGGCCAGCAAGAGAGGCCAGCATGAACCTTGTGGTTAGCTCATGCATCTGAACATGCGTTCAGATCTCTTCTGGCTCAAGAGCATGCTTGACTTCAGGCCTTGTATCCTGAGACAGCTGTCTATGTGTTATCAGTGTCACCTTCTCCAGAGGAGGGAGGGAGTCTTCTTATACACATACCATTCTTCTGAAAGAAGGGGGTTTTTAAAACAGCATTTGGAGCGAAGCCCTAGGCTGGGAATCCCAAGCAGAAGATGATGTCTTCTCCTGATGCACATTGAAACATTCATAACTCCAAGGACAGACAGACTTTAAGAAAATTCTGTCACGGGTCTTCTACCTAGTAGGTTTAAGCAGTCACCTTTCCAGCACATCCGTCACCCCTTCACAGTCCCAAATCCCTCCCCACTGGGAAGGTCTGCTGGATGGCAAATTCTGTGGGGTAGACTTCACTCCAGGCACTAAGAGGTTTGGTATGTCAGCTGCCTAAGACCATTTTTGCATTTAGTTCCATGTTCCCATTCTAGCCCAGAAACCCTCCTGCCTTCTTGCCGTGCAACAGCAGCCAAATCACAATGAAACCGGGAATATCCATGGCACCAGAAGGCTCGGGGAGAAGGTGGCTGTTTCATTGTATGTGACCTACACACGGGAGGACTTCCTCTGCCCTTCTCTGTTTCCAGGCCTTGCTAACTGGAGGCTGGTGCCCTCCGTAGAGTCTGCATCCAAGGCTCAGAAGTATGCAGCTTCCACCTGTGCCATGGGTTACGGACCCACAAATGCAGGTGTCCACCCATGAAAGCCACCCAAGAACTGTCTTTCAAAGACATTGAAAATGTTAAATGGAATTGTACCAACTTTCTTTTCTGCAGCTCATGTTATTTCACCTTTAGTGAAGGCTCACAGGCATCTCACTTGTCAGGAAGCCCGGTACAATGTACATGGTACCATGAGTAATTGCGGAAGATCTGGCTCATTTTCTGTATGACAAAATCAAGCAATAGTAATTTTTACTATTATCTGTTTCAATTAGCAAGGCAGCTGCCCTGTAATTCGTAGACATTCCATACAGGAACTGGGGAAATAGGTGTGAGTTGGGTTTTTTTAAAGCAGAAAAATGTGGCTGTGAAATTAGAAGCAGCTGCTAGGAGAAATCAGAGGTAGGGGTAGTTCTGAAGTTGTCTTAAGGTTTTGATATTGCGTTAATGACTCAATTTTTAATGACTGCGTTGGAAGATAGGAAACTTTCTAGATCTGATGCTATTGAAGACAAATCTGTATATTAAAATTCAAGGTGATCAAGCTACAGATGTTTGGTGTCAGTTATCTCTTTTTTAAACAGTGAAAGATGCTGATTTTAATATAAATATCCCCTAGACAAATGACTGGTCTAATTACCCTACTACTGCTGATGTGCAGAAAGTATGCTGTCTATGAATCCTGTCTCACCATGAGACCTTCCCTGTAAAATTACAGCTGCTATATTTTATAATGAAATTTAAATGCATATAGTACATATATGGAGGACATTTATTTTGTTTCCTGCCTTATCTCTGGTTTCCAGAAAATGCAAGGACAGATGCTGGAACGCACACTGTGTGTTTGTACAGACAATCTAGGATTTTGTCATTGATTTTAACAGCGGCAGGGCTGTGCCTTTCAACATTAATATTTTGGACAGTGAGAGAGGAAGTTTTAAGTCTTTCCGGATAGTAGGCTAGTTTTAGTTTATCTTAGTTTATCTCTGTACTTAGTATTACTTAGAGAACAACGCATCTGCTGTCTAGGTCAGAAAAAACTTTTTGCGGTATGTAAATTCCAAATGAAAGTGAGAAGCCCAGCTAGGACGTTTTCATTAATGAGAATTTCCTGGAGCCATTTAGTCTTGTATTTAAGGGTGTGTTGGTTATTTATGGCAGAGAAAAGGAACGGATGTGTTGATGTTCTGGAACTTTTCCTTTGTGCATTGTTTCCCGTTTCACAGTTGTATTTGGCACCCACTTTCCTCCAGCCAATAAAGAATATTAAAGAACTTCCTTTGCTGAGAAGTTGTGCGCACATTTTACAGACCATACAGTTTAACCAGAAGTGCGAGAGGTAGTACTTCTACCAGCATTTACAAACACCAGAGATTGTAAATATATAATATTGCCAGCAAAGATCTGCCAATGATTTTTTTTTTTTTTTCCCCTAATGGATGATCTATTCCTGTTTTCTTGACAAAATGATTATATAATACAACCAACAAAGCAAATTTGGGTCTGACTGAATGTATTCAGGAAAGCAAATAACAAAACTTACACTGGCTGTGATAAGAGCAGGAGTAGCCTCTGTTCGTGCCAAGAATAACCTCGACTACTGTGGATAGTGCCTGTGTTTTGGTGCACTCACAAAGAAACAGCTCTTTCCTATGAGGTTTCAGTGGAAGCATCCCTGTGTTGTCAAGCTAGCACAGAGCTGTTCTTGGAAATGGCTACACTGACCCCAGAGAAATAAACTCTTTGTAATTAATATTTCTCAAATACAGAGAATTTTCTTTGTCATTAGGGACCTATGCCTGTAAACCCAGTGACATGTTTGCAACACATTGCTAATGGGCTTCAAAAAATTCCCTGGTCCCCTCTGTCTGCAGGAAAACCGTATGGTCTATTGTGGATTTTGTGTTTGCAGGGAGAAGCAATGAAGGACTTTGATCTACTGACCTGCATGAACTTAGATAGTGCCATAAATTTAAATAGAAATGGAAAAAAACTGCTACTTGCCCAAAAAATTAATTTGAAGGTACTTTCATTCCTTTCACTGGAAAAATTTCTGCCTCACATGCCTGAAAAACACATGGTGGGGAAATACTGGATTCACTGGTAGTAAGCAGACCCTTACCGCAGCCGTGAAGGTAAAGCTGCTCCTGTCAGTACAGAGATGCCAGCAGGTGGATCTCATTGCCACACACTGCTAAGGGTCAAGATCTTTGTGTGCAAGTGGTCTGACCAGGGTCGTTTGTGCATAGGAAACAGGACAAGGGGCACCAGCTGTTGAGTCCTCACTGAGTATATTGGGTCTCTCTTGACTGGCAACAACACACAACAGTTTTGAACAGGTCTTTTGTATCTTCCTGAGTCAAGCAGTTATTATGCAATGATTTTGCCTAAGACCCTTGCTTGCCTCATCCTCCAGGAACCTTTGGAAAAGTTTCTGCCCATTGCCTTATTCCCTCATTTTGCTGTGTTTATAGCTTCTGTCTGTCTTCCTCTTGGGAAGATGTTATCCGAGCCCATGTTATCAGAGCATGGTTTTGGAGGTGATGAGTTGCCTATGCTATGGCTTTATCAGTGCAAAGGGACTGAACTTTTGGTCTTGTCATGTGGTCTTGATGTAAACAACACACTCCTCACTGTTTCTTTATTTGACTGTTGTCGTTCATGTCCGTGATGTCCATTAATGCTCATTCTTTCCACCCTTGCTCTAATGCATCTTCTGATGCTTCCACATGCAGGCATTTCCATTCATACTTCATTCAGATGAGTCTGAATACTTCAGTTACAAATGTGTACAGTGGCTACAGTGAACTAATGCCTGAGAAGGGACCTACTGCTGAAGTTCCTCTGCTAAAACAACCTATATGCTGTAAAAAGATCATGAGTTGCAGGCCTGCTTCGCAGTCTAAGCATTTGTGCCATTGTGCAGTTGATTATACTGGCAGTGTAAAGTTCAGCACATGCTTAATCATCATACTGGATGCATCCCATTGCTGAGTCCCATACAGTAGCATGAGAGGTCGATCTTCAGGTCAGTGAAATAAGATACAGCATGGTTCTTCGAAAGAAATGAAGTTAAATATAAATTTTTCAAGAAACACCAACAAATGGTAACAATCTTACTAACTGTGGAAGGGTTGGTGGAACCAGTCCTAGAACTAAGTCTGATTTATGGATATGAAATTGAAGAGGCTTACTTTGCACAGCAGTGGAAGGGCCTAATTACATCATGAAAAAGAGGATTTATGAGAGTCAGAAGCTAATGTAGATTTGTAGTAGCCAGAGAAGCTTGGAAATCTGCAAATGAAAGATACTGAGAACATCTCAGACATTCATTTACTCTTAATATTTCAAGGCGCTCCACTGGCTCCTCAACATCAGTGCATTGCATTCAAACATGCTGCCTTGCTCTGTGCAACTTTCAGCTATGCTCCTTATTTAGTAGCTCTTGTCACAGTGGTGTTGGCTCTGTTTCCGATGCAGTGCCATTCCTGTCAGTCATGCCTTTCTGCTCACCAATTTATCAGCTAGATATTGCCGTGCTTTCTCTGTTTCTATGACATCCCACAAAATAATGTCCCCTGTACAGGAACTACAAAGCTTAGTAAATTGATGCTTCAGATTTTTTATGCTTCAGTCCATGGCCTGAACATGTCTGATGAACGTCGGATTAATTTGAAGCACCCTAGGCTGTTATGAACTTTACATGCACTCCACAGCTGATCTCTACATCAACAGGAGCCATTTGACCAGAATTCATGTAATTCAGCTGAGCTGACCGCCTCAGTGAATTCTGAAAAAGTGGCTAGAATTTTCAAAATTCTCCTTGCACAAGGTTTCCAGGCAGAAACACCCTCTGCCCCTGCTGAACCATATCCAGGGAAAGAAGTATGCCTTCTCCCACACTGTGCTTGGACTGAGCTGTAAGCCCACTCACTTCTTGGAACCAAATTTCTGTGCATCAGCATAAAAGCAGCGAGGCAAAGACAGCTCAGCCAGAGAGGAGGTGGAGATACGTAATGAATGCTTTTCAGGAGCATATGAAATTCTATACTTATGTGGTTCATAGCATTCCTCCTGTCAGTCTTTCCATATCATTTTTCAGATGTGGGTTTCAAATACAGCTTAAAACAGTGCATCAGAACTTGGGATATTACAGTGTTAAATAATGTGCAAGTAATATACCTTAATGTGTGACCTTGGAGGACACAATGGCAAAATCCATTTATCCTTTCTGGGCCTGACTTCAGAAATATTATTGTTTGGTGTGTCTCAGTCACCCTGGTTAACCACAGTTCTCTTACAGGCTAATAAAAGGTCTGTATCTGTACCTAAACAGAAATTCTAACTCTAGTAAAGAAGATAATCCCAGCATATTTGAAAGTCAGGTTGAAAGATGTTTTCATAAAAGCAGGTGATTGTTTGCATTAGGTTAAACATTGCAGCAAATTCTGTATCCATTCCAGGAGTTTCCGTCAAGGTGGACCTATTTTTGTCCTCTGTTGTGTTTTTATTTTTATACAAAAACATCTCTACCAATGACGTACAATGCTAACCTACTACCCACTTAATTACATATCTGTGTACATCTTCACATCCTCTGTTCTGGTGTAACAAGTGCCTTTCCTTTCACTAGTTTGAAGACTGACAGCAATCTCAATCTGCTTCTGCACATCCATAGTAAAGCCAAAGGAGCTGCCCACCCAGGGAATGATTTGTTGTAGCATCAGGGCTGTAAGATTAAGCTTCTTCAGCAGAAAACTCTTTTCTGTAAAACTCTTAGAACATGTGTGGATAGCACTGGAGACATCAGAAATGCACATACATGCTGAAAATTGTGTGACCAAGTATGCTCTGTCTTGTTCCCCATCTTTGCCAAGCTGGATTTCTAGGCAACTTCCTTCCTCACCTGGGTCACCTGAGATGCAGAGAACAACCATCCCTGTGTCATAACATCCCACTTGCCAGCACTGAGAAAAAACTGGTTCACATTCACACTTGGCTCTGTTCAGTGCTCCCTGCTCTGAGTCATAGCTCACCAGGGAGGCTGCAAAGAACATTCTTGAGACAGATACTGAGTGCATGAGGCGCAGGCTGAGTTAACACATGTATTGGCCTAGATTAGACTTCAGCAGGTACTTTTTCTGCTAGCTGTATGAACTTGAGGATCCATTATGTCACTTCTTCTACGATCCTCCACTGCACTGTGTTACCATAATCTTTGCACACTTCCACACAGTAAGATAGATAAAGGAAACAATTCTTTTTTTTTTTAATTAACCTCCCCTCAAGGTATTTTTTAACTGAATAGTTCTCCTGCTGTGAGTTACACTGAACACAAATATCAAGCCAAGGGAAGGCTGGTAGGAGGTAGGAATAAAAACGAATAAACAGCCAAGGGCAAGTGTTGAAGGGCTGTAGGCCTGGAATAAACAGCCAAGGGCAAAAGTTGAAGGAGCACTCCTGCCGTGTGCCAAACCACAGTCGTGGGCTCTAGGCTGTCCTTAGGCTGGGAGAGATGGTGAGTTCAGCCTTCAGCTATGTGCCTTAGCCACTAGACGAGAGTAATTCAGGCATGGCCAGGGACACAAGCACACTCACAACAGCCAGGATGAACTGACATTAGGAACCTAAGGAAAACAAGGAACTTGAACTTTGTCCATTGTCTGAAGCAACACAGTGACAAGCAGAGCTGTGTCCCTAATTGCAAGGATCATCTGGACTCTGCTCTTTTTGAGCCCACATCTCAGCACAAGAGCAATGTTCATCTTCCACAAACCTCTATAACCAAGTCATTTGGATACCCACCAGAACATGGAAACTACCTTGCCTGGGAGGAGCACCTGGCTTTCAGGAGAACATACATCCAGGAAGTCTTTGTTAGGCTACTAATTTCAATTTTAGAGGTACTTCGGTGAAGCCTCAGTAAAGGTGTTTGGGACTGGCATGCTGGCTGTTGCCAGCTCCAAGGGGTGAATGCCTGTTCAGCCGGTACCTCCTCCCTGTTTTATGCATGGTGCTGCTGTGGAATGCAGCCTGGAGCTGGTATGCTTAAGTTACAGGTACTGCAGCACCCAGCATTTTAATGTTCTTCATACTTTGGTTAGGTTGCTAGTTCTTCTTCATTTAAAGGAAAATTAAAAACGGAAAAAATCAAACCCCAGATGCATTTTTTGCTGAAATTAAAATATATAATTACAAATCCATACAGGCATCTAGCAAACAGGGGAAAAGGCTCACAGGAAGCAACCTGCTGAGCACAGGGCACTTGTTTTAACCAAAAGGAAATTCCTGTTGTCTCATTTCTTTTCTCAGTTTTGGTTACCTACACAGCTCTATAAGCTGAGGTTTTGTTGGCTTCCCTCTTTAGATATACACCAACAAGCAGCAATTCCCCCGTGCCTTGTTCCAGACCCCTGGCCTTACATGTAGTCTTCCTTCTCATGCCTCTAATTAGCAAGACTGATGCCAAGGAAGACTCTCTGAAAGCCTTGGCCTTTAAGATGTAGAATATATACACTGTGTGAAGTCACATTTATATGGAGTCTCTCCTGGCTTTGGAGATGATGACATTGACATCAATCTTTTGTGTTACGTCTTGTGCTACCTACTTACAGTCCTCAGGCCTCCCCAACTGGCATTTGTGTCCTGAAACCCTCTCTTGGATTTAGACACCAGAGAATTTTCTCTCTCTGTAGTCACACAGGAGAAACAACAGATGCCGTCATATGTCAGTGAAAACATCACTTCCAACTACAGGGGTGGTTAAAGGCTTGTTTGGGAAGTCGAAGGGCTTGGGTGAACTGGATGAGGGTGCTCCAGAGGATGTTTCCTGTGTCCACAGGGTGCTCTGAGCACCTCGTTAGGCTAGAGGGCACTGTCCACTCTTCTTTTGAAGCATGGACATCAGTTAAAAAGTGAAAGCAAAGCTATAGAGGCAGAAAAGGCTAAAAGGCTGGGGAAGAAGTGAAGGTGATTGTGCAAACAGTAGTGCCGTGGTGGGCAGGGGAAGTGCAAACTTCTGGTCCCCACTCTAGGGCATTTTTTGCATATTCAGGTGCAGAAGCCATCTATTTTTCACACAGAACAGTTAGGCTTGCTGAGGAAGTTGGGAAGAAACTTGTATTTATCCATGACAGTCACACTATGATTCACCCTGTCCCTTATTACAGGCAGCAACCTTGACCCATCTTGTGCAATCCTACCACTTTCTTGGACTTCAGAGGAACACAACTCTTTGTGTTGAGCTATTTCAGAGTGACCCGATTCCTCCCACAGAGAAACCCGCACAAGAGGGCCCCGACAGAAGAACTTGCTGAAATTTCCACTTCTACAATTTAATATAAGCTGTGCCAGTAACAGGTTTTTCTTTAGAGTCCAAGTGGTAAAAAATTCCCTCAAACCTTCCACATCTGGAGGACGCAGGACCTGCAGTAGCCATTGGTTTGTGACAACCAGCAGCAGTCAGAAAAGGTGACTCTCAGGAAGTAAGGACTGATTATACTGTATTGAGCTGGAAGTACAGAGCAGCACTGTCCTGCAGTGGTACCAAAGCAAGCATCTCACTGCTTCCATGCCCACAACTCCAAAGCGAGATGCTGGAGTTAGGAGACAAGTTTATAGGCTCCACAAATGACAGTGGTTACATAAATAATTGCCTTTTTTTTTTTTCTTTTTTTTTTCCTAAGAAGTGGTTGCCAGAGAGACTGCAGGCTGACTGTTATTATTGCAGATGGATGCGAAGTCTATCGTGGTAGAGCAGCTGGCTCTGGCTCCAGAGAGAGGGAGTGTACCAAAGGCTTCAGGGAGAATGTGTACCAGTTCACCTATGGGATGGGTTCCCACAGCTGGTAAGAGGAACAACAAAAATGAGGTCTGCTTCCAGTGGGAATTATTCAGCACAGTCTCAGACCGACCCAGAAGCAAGCATTTCAGTTTAAGAAGAGAAGGTGTGGGGGACTTGTGCACTTTCTTACAGAAGGCTACCCTCTGTGGCCCCAAGGGTCACAGAAATTTCCAGAGAGATAGCCCTCATTTCATACTGCAGCAGTCCATGACCGAATGTGAGCCTACTCATACCTTTTGAGATAAACCACAAACTGCAGAACCAACCCACTAAATATCCTCCCAGAGATGCCTTAAATTTTCTCCTCTAATTGCAGCACTGCACAGAGGAATAACTTTCACAGGAAATCTCCGTACTGGAAACAAATGAGAAGCATGGGACTCTAAAGATCAGAGAGGAAAGGTTATCTTTGTTTTTAGTGAGTCATTTGCAGGTTCCACCAGTTTGGAAAGATAAAGCTACCTAAACGTTAAATTTTATTAAGGGACATAAAACAGCTCCATATTTATTAGCATGAATGTTTAATATGAAACCTGGCTAGGCAAAGTGAGTATGAATCCCTTGTCTCTGACATATACAGGAGCAGATCAAGTCTATACAAATCTTTGCTGTTAGTTTTGTGAGAAAAGAATTGAACTCTCTACCATATGACCTATGCCCCTCCAAAGCTTTTCCTGAAGAAGATGAATGGAGCAGAGAGGATGACTTTAGTGACATTGTCATTAGACAGATTGATACTTTACCACTATGACTAATTCTTCCCCCATAATTTTATTCCTAAAAGCCAATTAATGATGTTTAAAAGATGTGTTTAATGGTTGCTCCTTCCAAACAAATGTTATCAACACATAATTTCTGATTTTGCAATTTTACTTTTGAAATTAATGTAACACTGAATAATCTTTACAAGTTTCAACAACAACACATTTTGCTTTTTCCTGAGGAAGGATTTTATGCATGAAATCCTCTTTTTGTAGGCAAAAGAGAAACAGCATTGGGCAGCTCCTGAACAATCTTAATACATTCATATTAATTACTGACCAATTTGTGTACAATCACTATCTAAATTGCACATGTTCCTTTAATTACAAAAGTTAGCTTTCCTTTAGTTCCAGGGTGGTAGACTTTCTGTATTCTTTTGCTTTATTATTATAAAAGTATTCAGTTTGGTTTTACAAAACTCAGAAAGAGATGCAAGGATTAACTCTGTCAAGGGAATATATTCCACAAAATTTTACTTTTCCAGTCTTTGTTTTTTGTGACCTTCAAAATCTGCTATTTGAGACTAATCAGTTCAGAGGAATGAATCAATAGCATCTAAAGTAATCCCAAACTACTTAGATAATGAACAATCTGTGACCTCCATTACACTATTTTTGTATCACTCATTCTTCCAGCGAAAGCTGAGGTGTTGATGGCTTGTGAAACGCAAGCAAAGAGAAGCAAGAAGGTGTTGATGGCTTGTCAAAAGCGAGAGAAGATGTGCAGATCCAGACCCAGAGAAAAGAAAGCATTTAGAGCTGCCTTAGGCTTCAGCAATCTCTGCCTCCCTAGTGCTCTTTGGAGTGTGATCCTATTGACATGATTTTGATGACAACAGCTTGGAATCTCTACAAAGCACTTCTGGGGCTGATCTCACAGGTTTGCAAAAGACATATAAAATACTCTGCTCTTCCTTTCCAGGTGAAGTCACAGGACTGTCTTAGTTTGTTCCAGTGTTCTTACAACATTTATCCAGTTTCCCACCACTTCAGAATAGCAGAACTGAAACCAAAAATTATCCAGGGAAAGTGTGAGTCTACTGTTGTTTGGTAAAAAAACAGAAGAAAGTGGTTTCAGCTAAGATATGTTTTCCTACCCCAAATGTTTATTAGGAAGGTTTCTTCTGGTATATGTTTATGAAGGTCTGTACAGCCAAAGAAATTAGCAGGAAGAGAAAGTAGCATGGAAATACCAGGTGTCACTGTAGAAGCACTTGCTACAACCACCTGAGAAAGTTAGACGAGAGGTCCTGTTAGTGCTGTCTGAAAGAAACAGGGAATTATGAGCAGTGGAAGAGATTCTCTTCTACTCCAGTGTACCCAGTGTACCCCAGGCTTACTAGGTTCTTTGCAAGTAAACTAGAATACATCACAAAATGTCTGAGTCTGTCACTGCCTTCTTCTGTGAATGGGAATGATCTATAACAGCCTGCATTTTGTTAGTTGTTCAAATGAAATGGGGGGCGGGAGAGGCGATACTGCTTGGAAGGCTCATACAAAACTACCCAACATTGTGAGATACATGTGTCTCAGAAATATCCTAAATACCAAGCTTAACTACTGAATACTGAACAGTTGCTCAATGTCCAAAGTGATGTTTCACTTTTATGCTGAATAGTTACTACTACAGCCTAAAAAGCAGGCAACTAACCTGAAAACTTAATATACAAACAGTGTCCAGTCTTCATCTACAAATAAGTTTTGTATGAGTACGCAGATTTGAAGAGGTTCGAGGTTTTTTATTCTTCACTCACTCAATGCAGAAGCCTCATTGTATATGGCATGAGAAATAATTTTCACAGGTGATTTCTGTATTGGAAACTAATGGAAAGCATGGGGATCTAGCAGTTAAGGTGGAAAGGTGGAGGATTACTCTGAGTACAATGCACAGTACAATGCACAGGGCTCTGCAAACCCCGTGGTTCCCAAATGTTGGCATAAAATATGGCTGCATTTTTGTCACTGAGCACAGCCCAACAGGCGTAGTCAATGTAAAGACAGGGAGATGAATTTTAAAGGTGATGGGTAGCCGCCATCCATATTTGTTTGTGCAAGTACAAATCAACAGTGCTGAGTTGAGATCCTCCCTCTGAAACAATGTGGAAAGGCTTGCACAACAAAAACCAAGTGAGAAGAAACAGATAGGGAAAAAAAGAGGGGCAAATACACCCAAATGCCCCTGTCACAAGCTTCTGAATACAGCCACTTTCATATTAGAATAAGGAAAATGTATTTTTAAGTAATGAAATAATTTAATATCCATGTTCTGTTACAAAAACTGTAGATACCTTGATGTACCTCTGGAAATGTCAGTGCAGAATGAGGGGTAGAAATCATTTGGAAGGATGAGCTGAGGTACTTTGGTCAGTTAAAACTTTTTCAGCAACAATCATACTCTTTCTGTTTTCTGTTTGTGAATTTTTAAGAACACTTTAACATTGACTTCTCCTGAGAGACATAATATGATCATGATAGACTTGAGCTTTCAGCATTCAGTGATGCCCATATGCTTTTCATTGCAGTCAATAAAAGAATTACACTGGTGGTTTCCATAGATGAAGGCTTAGAACAAGATAGGAAGTTTTGAATCATTTTAGATTTAGTGACACAGACAGATGCCAGCTTGAATGTCTGACAAACCACATGTGGAGATGTGCAAGAAGATGAACTGTGGCCTTGTAAAGATACTCATAGGATACATGAAGATTATCAGCAGGATTGTTATGGTCAAAGGTTTATTAAATGATGCTTATGCTATTTCTTTCCTTTAAAAAATAGACAAAAAGTGTAGAGCGTATTTTGTAAAAGCTTATCAACTCACATAGAAAGCACTATGATGACATGACCCTGAACTTCTAAAGGGGTGAAAAACTTTTTCCAGAGTCCAAAATCTTAAGTTGTTCAAAGTTAATTTATTTGAGAGATGATGTCTGCAGCAACAGGTCTAACGCAGAGGGAACCTCCCAAGGAAGCATGAGTATATTCAAAAGCTTCCGAATGATTCCAGTAAAAGTCCTTGTACAGAAAGTTCCAGCTCGCTTCTTGTTTACTTGGTTAGCTTCTGTAAAAGAGTCACATAGGATTTCCCTAACAAATCACATGCTCTCATATTGCAGCATCCTTGAGCCAAATGCATAGAAAACCTTGGATAACCTTTTCCTCAATATACACAGGGAGAAATAATCCGTTTTCAACATTTTTGGCCCCTGCATTACATAGATAATAGCTAAATAATGACCTATTTCAGCATATTTCCTCCTGTACTCTAAACAAGACCCGTATCATTTTCTGTTAGTCTTATCGTTAGCACCCAGCACTTTATAAACAAGAGGGTCATATATGTGGTAACATTACATGAGTGTAGGTTTACGATTTTGAATATTAGTTTGCAGGAAATTACTATGTTCCAGATGCTGTGAGCTACTTTCCCATGCCTACCAAGATAAACAGACCTAAGGCTAGAAGAGGCTTTGAATGAGTTTTTGGAAAGCCTGTCTTCCAATATCTGCTGCTTTCTTAGGCACTTCAAAATCACAGAATGCCTTGCCCTTGAGCATTTGTCTTTCGTAACTGATTCTCTGAGCTCCAAGTGCAAGGAACTGCCTTAGGTCAGTGTTCTCATTGCAAAAGATGCCTAAGCTACCCAATACAAAACATGAACAACAGAGATTTGACCAGATTCCTACTAAAATGAGAGTAGATGGTGTGAATGACATTTTAAATGTGTTAAACTGGGTACTTGTCAAGAGAAGAAGAGATCTGAATTCTAATCCCTGCTCCAAGGACTGTTTGCACTCTGAATCCAGTTACCGTTTCACTTAAATAGTCCAAGCAGGACCAGAACCCAGGTTTCCATTAGTCATGAGAGTACCTCAATTACTGTATTAAGGATTCAGGCTCCTGCCTGAATGGAAATGTCTTTTTCCTGCTTGATGAGACTTGAAGTCTTTCTATAGAGTGACTTGGCTTTCACAGAAGGGATGAAAAAGACATCTGTTGCCCCTGTCACACACACTGCTTAAGGAATTACCTGCCTCATGTATGCAGTTCCCTTGAGCCAAATGTTTAGGACACTTTAGACAACTTTCTTTTTCAGTCTACATGAGAGAGATGCACTTACTTAAGTACCTATGGCACTGAAAATATATTATCTGAATAATCTTGATAAAAAATGCTGAAACATAAGTTTCAATTCACACTGTCTTGGTGAGAAATATTTACACAGATTTTCTGCTTATGAAGTAATATCTGTGAAAGATTTTCGTTACCCTTGTGTGAGAGGATAGTGCATTCATGGCTCAGGCAAATGGGTGAGAATGTGATGAGAATTTCCGCTGATGTTTTAAGGACACTAGATTTTTTATGACAGTTTATTCACTTTCATGAATATTTCACAAATTTTGTGTCATCACAAACTTCTGTTCATATCATCACATATAAAGCAAAGCCTGTTTAAATGTAATTTATTCTTTCTAGCAGAGTATTATGATAGGCTTTTTGTTTTCTTTATTTCATGCAGAGTAACTCAGAAAATGTGGAATATTTATGATGGTTTTCTCACTAGTCTGCTTCCACAGAAGGCAATAAAAACATTTACATTGACATCAGATTGATACTGATAGAATATATCTTTAAGAACAGCAACAGTTCTGTTCAGGATTTCATGTTAGTACTAAAGGCTTTGTTCAAATCGTCATAGAAAAGATCCCTTTGAATCTAGTGAGCTTTAGATAAGCTGCTTAGACTTTGTGGCCAGAACTTTTTCTTCACTAATGTAGATTCATTAATTTTGATAAGTTCCTGCAAAATAGGCATGATGTGTTCTCAGTAGGTGAGAAAAGTTGCACAAAGAGAAACTATATCTTGAAATACATCCAGAAGAGAAGCTCTGAACTATAAAAGCAACTGTGCTGAAAAATATGCCTTCTCTTCTGCTAATACATTTCAGGCCAGGCCTGTAGCTCAGGCACCCATTTCCAAGGTGACCTGTGTGTAAGCTTTTCAGCAGCACATGTCTGTCCCACATTTGCTGTGATTACAGCACTGAAGAGTTAATGTCTTTAGTAACTTTTTCATTTTTGTGAAGCACGAACTTTGCAAAAACACAGCATTTTATTTAAAGGATGTGTTTAGTTCCCCTAAACCAACAGAAATTAAAGGTTTTGGAAGCCATGTCAAGCTCACTGTATAGACTGTGCACAAACTTTGTGGTTACTTTTGCCTCCTCAATGACTCACCCTGAGTTATTTTTGTATTCTTAAAATATAGATTTCACTTCAAATTCAGTTCAGCTTGTATGGTCACATTTGATGCACTCTGTCTTCAAATCTGGAAGATATTTGTAAAATAATTTCACTTCTCTCTGTGGCACTAACTCTTCCCAGAAGGCACTAGTGTATCTTTTATTTCTGTTTTCAATTGTAGACAGAACTTGGAAGAAAACTGCTAGTTAAAAATACTTCTGTTATAAAACCACTTACAGGAGGAAATACCCTTCTCTACATTTCCAAGCCAAAAGGCAACTCTTTCTTCATGGTTCCATGAAGCCATGCAGAACAAAGTGTTTGGGAATCGCCAGTGGTTAGCTGCATCGGCATGGACAAGGACAGTTTATGCACATCTGCTTTAGGTACATTGGGAAGCATCCTTAAGCATGAGCATCCAGAACTTAACACATGATCTTCAAGGAAAAAAAAAGCCCCTATTTGTCCTGATTTCAGCAATGTGGCCTTGTTGTATTAGGAAAACTGCAATGTAACTGCTTATATAATAGTTCAAATTGCTACAGAGGTATCATTTGGCTCCCGGGATAATGTTTTAAATGCAAGAGCCAGGAGCATTATTATTCAATACTGTGTATTTCAGGACAGCAGTAGGTGCATTTTCAAATACTTAGGCCAAAAGATAGACTCTCCAGAAAATAATTGGGAAAGATTTTTCTTTTATAATGGCAATTAAATCTGTCTTGAAATCCACAGCCTGCTTGAAAATTCTGTGCAGATTAGCTCCTCGCAGTTTCTGCAGGATATTACAAATGAACAGTAAGGTACATCTCAATATTTGTTATTACTTCCAATATTGTGTGTGGCCAGCCCAGCAGTACAGTGTGCATTATAAGCACCTACAGCCCAGCTCACTTTAACCTCAGAGGCACTGGCACTAGTAGCAGCTGGACGTTCCCCACATCTTTCTGGACTCACTGAATGTGTTCAAACTTCTGTTCAAGCTGGAGCAGAACCTCTTAAAATATGAGGCTCAGCTTCTATTTATTTTTGGATCCAGATGAGTAAACTCAGGAACGATGTAAATGGTGGTACGGCTTACAGTTTGCTTTGCTCACCATTTGGCAGACCATAATCGCAATGTACTTGTCTGTCATATGACTGTCTCTTACTGCCTGTGGCTAAGCCTGCAGAGCACAAGTCTCTGCTGGTGGTCCACTTCATTCTCACACACGTGCTTCCTTTCCCCCTTCTTGGTTTTAGAGATCAGAATGACTCATGGCTCCACAATTTGCCCCAAACTCCTTCTGTCAGGGCACTTTTTTTGCATAGCTGGTCACGTGTATTAAGAACATCATTTTGACTTATTGTTTCCACTTTGCTTCATTTTGATTGACCCACCTCAAGCAGCAGTGGAGGGGCTTTCCCCAGAGCCTTCTTGGTCTGTCTTGTGTCATCTAACCACACATCTTGCCCACCGAAGCTATGGGGGTCAAATCACTATTCACCCCCCTCTTGCCTAATTAAATCTTGCCCACACATCCTTGAGTAGTATTTTATTTCTAAAATTATTTAGTTTCTTTCTTTGTCTTTTTTAGTAAGTGACGAAGTGTCACTTCTATGTAAAACAAATACATTAAGATGGTCTGGTATATCCTAAACTCTGGTCTTCTGATTTTGTAATAAAGGAACAAACATTCCTACTCCATTTACCTCCTCAGAGTGGTGTTAATACCAATGTTCTCACTGGTATTGTGATTGTCAATGCTCCGAGGTACTTCAGCTACCAAAGTTTTGGTACCTACAATTATCAGCTGCTAGAGAAGCTTGTCTAGAATCCTCTTGTCAGATTAAAGCCAGTAGCTGGTTTTATCTTTATTTATCTGCAGTGCCATTTTTCTTTCTACTTCCTTGAAGGCTCCTGTTATCCTTTGTATCATATCTTCTTTCTTTTGTAGGCACCAAAATTATTAGTAACATCAGAAGCACTGGTGGAGATCATCTAATTTCAGTCCCTCCAGCAAATTTTATAATTGTGCCATGACTCCCAGGACACATTAAGAAGACATGAAGGAGTCAATCTTTCTGTCTACTCCCGCTCTTATTTTCCAGAAACCACGTTCCTATTCAGCTGTTATCTCTTCTGTGTAAGGCATGGGTATGTAAAATGTCACAAATGGGAATTTATAAACTCTAATGAGCAGGAAGTTTTGTGATACTTATTGCTGTTTATTTCAACACTTTTTAAAAAAGGCTGGAGAAACACCATTTTCAGTCCAACAAAGTCAGTTTGCATAGTCTTTAAGCTATCTTATCCCACTATCCCACAAAGTCCTTTCCATCATCTCTCTGGTTTCAATAATTCAGTTCTAAAATTCTCAACATTCTGTTCTTTGTTGCTGTTAAGAGTTCAAAATGCCTCTGAAATCTCTTATAAATTTATCTTCCCCACACAGCTCAGCTATCTGTAACATGTCTATACTAAGAAAGTCATTAAAGAGGTCCCTCCCTCCCCCCCTTTGTCTGTAACTGCATTCTTGCATTCTGTTCTTTACCACACTCACAGTTGATCTTCTTGTCTCCATGCGTGGTAGCTCTCATAAAATACTCCCACATTATATACATGTTCCTCTTGCTACATTTGGTCCACCAAATTCTGCAAACCCTGCATGGGCTTTTAGGGCTTTTTTTGGTGTTATCACACTTATCATGAGACCAGGTTGGAAGTTTTTTCTCACTGTTGCATGGCTGTCTCCAGTTATGTTCCCATGAGCTGTTCAATCATCCCTTGTTCCTTATACTTAGAATTCTCCTAAATTATCTTCTGTGGTTCAGTCTGTCATGATATATCCTGAAGCCTGTTTTTAATTGCTACCTATTCCAGCCTGTCCTTCAGATACCTCCAGGATGCTAGGTTATATCTGTAACTTGTCTACTGAATTTTCTTATCACTTTTGTGCTATCACTCTACTCTCAGCTCTTATGCTTTCAATCTTTGGCTTGCATCTTGAGACAAAATATGCAATCTGATTACTAGGAGCCATCTCTGTAGATAAATGGATATGCCTGAGAACATTTTATTAAGAAACCTTCTGTGTTATTCAACTGCATCCTTAACTGTGACAAACACAATTAATCTCAAATCATTGTTAACTGTAACATGATAAACATTAGATCCCTCTCACTTTCTTCCACATCTTCCTTTTCTACTGCTGTATTGCTGCCATCCACTACTATTTTGGTGTCACACTTAGCAAGATTCTTGAAGACTATTATCACAATCAGCACAGAATTAATCTTTTATGTTGCTAGGTATTTCTTTGCTGGAGCACATTTATTTATTCCTAAAATACTGGATATTCCACTATGTTGAGATACAGACAGTTTGCTTGGTTTTGCCTTCAAAGCTTATAAAAGTTGAGAGTATCATTTCAGCGGGTTGACAATATATCAGTGGAGATACAGCGAGACATAATCTCTTCCTCCTCGACCTTCATCCAGCACTCTTTCTGCTACAATAGACAGTGATGCTCCTTCCTAAGAAGCAGAAGTAGCCTTGGACATCTTTCATTCCATTTGGTATAGCACTTAAGGACCACCTGGTAATGATACCTCTCCTTCCATGACCATGGCACCACTCACCATAAAGTTTATTTCCATAGAACTGTTGATTGCTTTATCTGAGTAAAAAATCATGTATTTCATAAACATTATTAGCAAGGCTATCATGTGGATCTCATTTTCTATTTGCTGCACTATAGTATTGACTGTGTAGCAATGTTCCTTGTGTGTCTGGTAAGGATTGCCATGCAGCAAAGAGCATTTCTTGCAGCAAACAGTAAGTCTAAGCTTTAAAGGCACCTAAAGAACAAAGGCCCCAAATCACACAGAATTTCAGTATCTATGTCCTTGCATTTGTTTGAAAATTACAGCCCAAATACAGCACTGAATGCAGCTGTCAGAGACTTTGAGATGTCTCACAGAAGATATAATTTTATGCTTTTTTCTGTCAGCACTTATTATGTCAGAAAAAGAAAGACATATTGTCTTTTACAGCAGATGTTATTTCAAGATTCCTTTTTCTTAATAAAATCAATTGAAATTGTTTAGGCAAGAGACAGTATGCTCTCATGAATGTCGCGTCTAGGAGTCTGTGGGAATTCCTGTAAAGCAAAAAACCCCTATGTGTCCTTTTAAGTAAAACCAGTATGAATGTCCTTTCTCTGGATATCTGTCTCTATACATATGTCTGCCTATGCATATCTGCAGAGTGGTATTGCATTGCAGGTCTAACTGAACTATTAAAATTGTGACAGAATTTCTCCTCAGAATGTTTTTATCTCAGATTCCATTGTTTGTATTACTAGGGCACAGCTGTGCTTTCGTGCTGTTGAGATGCCAGGATCACAGCTACAATGAAGTAGGAAGTGAAGCACTGTGAAGAAAAAGCAAGCCACCTGTAAAGGATTGATTCAGCAAATTGTATAAGCAAGTTTTAATTTGAGTGGATATTTAGTTTTTTTTGTTGAACACAGATGGATTTGAGAATAGAATTAAAGCATAGCTCTATACTGAAATGCTCTGCTGAGTCATTATCTCAAAACTGGTAATGGTTCTGTACAATACAGAAGACCTTACAAAGACCTCCTACAGAACACTCATAGCCTGAACAAAGTAATACCCCGAAGTTGCACACGGCGCCTCTATGAATTTGTCTGCCAGGCTTGAACTGGAGAGGATATTCAAGTATTTCCTTGGTTCTATCCCTGGACTGCCCAACTGTGCAGAGTTTTCAAGACTCCTACAGGTAAAAGTAAACAGACATGAGGTAAACAGGCTGGCATTAGCAAAAGGAGCAGCAGAAGGAAGAGCAGCTGTCTGAAAAAGCCTTTACCTCACATGCCGACATCTTGAAGTGCCCAGGGAATATGCTCTGCTAACATTCTGCACTTCAAAAGCTCTCAGATTTTAAAGGAGAGAAATCAGTGAAACTGAGGAAAATTCTGAAATGGGTAAGTACTTGGGACGCTTCCTATGCCATTTTAATAGGTGCATTTCTAATGGATTCTTGTTGTACGTTATTATACAGTAATACAACCACAGGATATACTTGATAGCAAATCAGGCCCCTCCAGTTTAAGAATCATTTCCATAGGGCAAGAGATGAGTAGAGAAAAAGAGAGCTTGTAAAGAGTGAGACACTAGCATGGAAATTAGGTCTGGGCTCTGTTTTACATACTTCTACAGCCACAAATCTTTGCGAACATTGCTGATGGTGAACACTACAACACTCGTTGTTGAGAACATGTAACTCCTTCTTCACCTAGACAGAAATAACAGGCTTTGGTTGAACACCCAACTTCTTTTGCCTGTGACAGACCTAGGAATTGGAGGTCCAGAAGCCAACACAGAGAGCCTGGGAGCACTGAAGCTGCTTCAATCTGCCCAAGAGGAAACAGTAGGAGGATGTATATTTACCAGGTTGGTTACAGCCTCCCTCTCCTCCACACTGGTACCATTTTGTGGGACATGTTTCCTATCACATGATGGAGGAGTCTGTGTATATGTACATCCTATCTCTGCTCATCAGCATCTCAGATGCATCCATTTTTATCCAGACCAGCTGTTCTCAGGCGAAAATGGTCTCCACTAATAACTAATAATATCCTGTTAATTAAAGTACTCAGATTGTGACCTGGGATCTCCTCTGGTTCAGATTTGATATTTCCTATGTCAAATGGGAGAATTTTCTTCCATTCCTTCTGTAGAAATTATTCCCAGCTACACAAATTACTGAAATAGTCCTTGGGCAAGAAGAAGAGAACTGCTTCTGTCTCTTGATGCTTAGGAGCACTGGGATTCCTGTCCCTGCTCCAAGCAGGTATTTCAGCATTTTGTGAGAAGCAGAAAAATTTGAACAGTCTAAAATATCGACTAGATTAAAATATATACTTTAGACAGCAGTGACTAGAGTCCTCAGCTGGGGGATGGCAGGACTAGATTTAAATTATTTCTTCTTTTAAATAATTGGGAGTAAGGATGTAAACCCAATTCTTTCACTTACAGGGACGTCCTTGTGCTGTCTGTCTTTTGAGTGAAGCCCAATGCAGAGGCCTAATGCCTAATGGTAGAAACTTCAGAGATCTTAAAGACAGCACGTCAAACATAGACATGTTAAGCAGCTAGACAGCTACATGGCAACTGACTCTGCTGTAGAAGTTCTTATTGGTAATATTTACTGAAATATAGAGTTCTTACTGGCAACATGTCCTGAAATGTGGGCCCTAATATATAGCTATTTAACTGTCCCTACAAATTTATTTGCTGTGACTTTAGAGGCTGTGCTGAGACCTTTTGCATTCTCCTCCAGTTCTGCGTTGTCACGACTGGATGATCTTTCGTATTTAGACTGAAAATTCTCCTGGTGAGGATCATTTGTTTAGTGGTTCCTGATCAAAGCCTCAAGGTGTTGCTGAATGCAAAATAATCATGGGAATGAACAACGCTTACTGCCTTGCGTGGCAGGTCTGGGCAGGCAGTCTTGAGATACTGGATACTGGAAGGTAGTGGAACTTCTGCTTGTGTAACTATGCTGAAATTGTTTTCTCATATACAGTATAAATAAGACATCTGTAGTGTTAAGGCTATAAATAGTCTTTTTATGCACTTCTTGATCCAAAATTTTGAAAGTAAGATTTTTGAGTGGAACTATTCTTGTTACATGCTCAAAAAGCTTATCTGCTTTTTCCAAGTGGAATCAAAATGAGACATTACTTTTCTGTACAATTCTTGCCCCATCTAGGGTAGAAATTCTGTGACAACTAGTGATGAAGAACTGTAGTATAACTAAATTTAGTATATCTTTTGGAACTGTATAAAAGGAATCACAAGGAATTTTGTGAGCCTTCTTTACCTCCAAAACCTATTGTGCTAAATAGGGTGTACTGAAGTACTTTTGAAAATCATCACTTCAGAACAGGATTATCTGATTAAAAGCAACTCAGGAAATAGGTTTATTCACTGTCTAGGTCATATAAATACACATAAAGTCTTCATTTTCCTTGACAGTTTTCCAAAGCACTAAATAAGGAAAACAAAATATGAAGCATTTCTGTGTAAACCCTCATCAAGTCAGGTATGCTGTTGTTGAATACAGTCAGCACTTAACAAGGTGAAGAGGTAGATTTGGTTATGGTTTCACCTTGCTTTACAACTGCTGTTCAGAGTCATGTTTACAGTGTGCATGTTCCTAACTTTTGCATTCACCTCAAAAACGTTTACATGTTTTTAGCCACCTCATTAAGAGCTGTTAGTCACCAAAAGTACACTCGTGATTAGTTATGCTTTAGAAATATCCTGGATTAAGTGAATCTACCTTATTAAGCACCTTAGTATCCAAGTGCCAAAAATACATGTAGGCAATTGCAGCTTTGAGTCTTCTTTACTTTGTTGCCCATAAAGAAACCTTGTAAAGGACACCACTTTTTAAAGGTATAAAAGATAATGTAAACCCAAAAATGTCATTTGAGAAGTTTTAATTGCTTCAGAATAGTGCAATTATGTGAACTGAACATAAAAGACCTACAGCTATTTGTATGCTGTTTGGCTCAAAGAAAGTGTTTATTGAAAGGGGTAGGGCAGGTGCTGAATTTAATGAGGCTGGAATTATGGTGAGTAAAGAGGATAAGCATTCACTCTGAAAGGCCATGCTTTCCAGAGAATATCTCTCAAATAACAAAGGGAAAATAGAAATAGAAAGAAAAAGGAGCTCTGCCAGTCATGACAAAATTGTTTTGTAGAAGGAGCAAACAGGATTAGCTATAATGAGATTATCAACTAATTCTGTGAGGCAAAACCCACATAAATCAACAGACAAAGAGGAGGGAGCTGGACTCTGCAGTAATTGTTAATAGCAGCAAAATATCAGTAATAAGAATAAGGCTTTTTCCCCCATAATGTGGAATACTGTTCTAGTTGTAGGACTATAATTAAAACTATAATTAAATATGGTGTTTTATAGCAAGAGCTTTTCTGTCCAGCATATGAAGGACATTGGAGCTCAAAGCCCTGAGTTCATAGGGAAATTTCTTTAAAAAGCAGCTAGAATTATCTTTTTATCAGCTTTCATTTTGTCAGTGTTTTCAAGCAAGACAGCAGGACAAACCATGTTCCTGTGTTGTCCCTGTCCTACAAATCACTGTTTGTTTTCTGCTTATTTCTCTGGAAGCATACTATTAAGATATACATGGAGTAAGCCATCAAAAACAAGGTAAATGTGGTTTCTGTTACCACAGAAACAGGTTCATAATTAGGACAGTATAACCCAGCATGGTAGAATCCCCTCTTTATTAGTGATAGTTTAGCTGTATAAGAGTCCAGCATGTGATAACCTCTGGAGGAATAAATTATCCCACCATCATTCCTGCTACCAAAGTCTTATCTGATCTCTGGCTTTCCTTTTCCTGCGCTGTCACTGGTGGACTCAGAGTTCATCACATTTCCTGTGCTATTTAAAGAACTTCTTGGGCTGGTGCATTATTTTAAGCCTGCCTCTGTATTCTTTAAAATACCAGCAGGAAGCATTTACCCTACACAAATCATAGTAACTTAACAGTTCTCATAGAGACCAGATTTGGAATGTTATATATGTCTAAACAAGATTAGGTTTGAAAACACAGAACGCTGGACCGCATAACATTTTCATTTTCTGCCCACTCTTCAAGCACACTTTCCATATTAGGGAACCCTACCACAGCTGCTTGGGAAGGCCTTTGAGTACAACTTGGGATGCGGCAAGTGTGTCATGCTGAAAAGATCCTGTTGTAGCAGAGGATGTAGAAATGATCGAGGAGGACGAAAACTGTAACTTCTGAGAGCAACCGACTGTGAAAGCAGAGCTGTGTTGTGCCAGGACTGTTTGGTCCAACTCTTACAGAGTTATTTCACCCATACACACCTGAGATCTTCCACCATGTTTATTCTGCTTCTGCTCAGTAAGAAAAGTCTTACACCCTTGTGCCAGGGCCCCAAAAATTATTCAGTCCTAGGTCATTTTCACATGATCTCTTTTCTCCTATTGAGCCTAAACTAAAAGAACGTCAACTTACTTGAAAGTTTTATGAAAACTATTTTTTCCTATTAAACAGGCAGAATTATGGCTTGTTATTTATTTATTTTTCTGATGAATTTGCAACGGAAAGGCTATGGAAAGGAACTAAGGTCATTGCAAAAGCCAGTGGGACTGCTTAGTGCTATGTGTCCTGGATCACAGGCTGTCTCTTTTGAAAAAGAGGAGCAACCTACACGCACAGAACTTCTCTCAAGCATGATGTAGTAGGAGGATACAGGCCAGGTGTTTACCAAGCATGGTTATGAACATCCCACATATGAAAGAAAATCTACTTAACTCTTATTCATCGTTGTTATTAAATTTGTTTTCTCCTTTGCTTTTTTAACCTTCTGGGTCTATGAGATGTAAAACAAAAAGTAAGCAAAAGATTAGCTGAACTCAAACCAGGTTGCTTGCAGCTGGGTCCAAGAGTTGGAAAGAAGCCAAAGAAAGCTGACTCATGGGTGAGCAAACAAGTATTGGTAACAATGAAACAATTTTTCTAGGCTATTTCTCTTTCCTAGGAGGCATGCCCCTCAGTTTGGGCCACCGACCCCACGTCCTGCAAGTGTTAGTGCTACTGCATGTGTTAATTCCTCAACAATTATCAAGAATAGTGACATCAAAAGATAAGCTGGAAGTGATCTCTTCCCCACTATCATTCTCTTACACGTGCAATGGCAGCTTCCTTCCCTTGAGATTTGACAATCACAAATCCATAGATGCTCTCCAGGCCAACATATACAGAATCTAAGAATGGCTGAGGTTGGAAAAGGCCTCTGGAGGTCATGTGGTCCAACCCCCCTGTTCAAGCAGCTGACCAGTTGCCCAGAACCATGTTCAGATGGCTGTTAAAGTCTCCAAGGCTGGAGACTCCACCACCTCTCTGGGGAACCTGTTCCTGTGCTCAGTCACCTTTACAGTAAAACAGTAAAAGTGTTTCTTGACGTTCAGATGGAACCTACTGTGTTTCAGTTTGTGCCTGTTGTCTCCAGTCCTGTCACTGGGCACCTCTGAAAAGAGCCTGGCTCCATCTTTGTTACAGGTGACCTTCAGATACTTATATACATTGATGAGATCCTTCCCTGACCCTTCTCTTCTCCAGGATGAACAGCCCCAGCTCTCTGTCCTTCCTCGTAGGAGAGATGCTCTAATCCCTTAATCACCTTAGCGTTCCTTCTCTGGACTCTCTCCAGTACCTCCATGCAGTTCTACCAGCTATTGCACAAGGCTTTGTATTTTCAGCAATAGCAAAGAGTACCCTATGATGTCAGTGAAAACCTATCTCCCATCACAAATGTGCTGGAAAAGGTAAGGTTTCTAGAACTCTGTCTTAATAGGTCTCAACAGTGGAAGGGAGGGTTAAAGTGCCTTTCAGTCCCTGATGGAGCGGTCTACTCTCCAGCACTGCAGAACCTCTTTAAAAAACTGACCAACCAACACTGCCCCCCCCCAATTCCACAAACAACCCCACAAAAAACCGCCTCACAAAATTAGTTCTGAGAATATTTTTGATTTGAAAAGACTGTTCTGCAGAAAGTTCACTTACTTCTTCATTCTAAATGTTCCTTACAAAATCTCCAAGAATAACAGAGAAAACACGGTGTGTTTTTCCAAGTAGCATATCTTGCCCTTTTCATTGAAACTGGTTATACAATTTATCAAAAGGGAAAAACGTGTCCCTAGGTCCAATACATTAAGTCCTGCCAACATATCATGTTCCATAAGTCAGTCCAGCAGATGTGACAGAATGTCTGTTTGTTCTTTGCAACGTTAGCCACAGCAGCATTATCTTTACTCCTTTCACTGCGTCATCAAAACTAGAGGCATGGAATTAGGACCCTGCAGGTTTCATCTATGAATTCCCAGTGCTACACCTTCAATTGTCCCTAGCACCTGCACCAGGTTTGGTCTGGTTTGCTGGATGTCATGGGCTTCTTTTCAGAGGACAGAGTACTTGTATGTCATGCTTCTTTTTTTAAAGGGACAAAACCTTTTCCCTCTCAAAAGCTGATTCTCTCTCCTTCCTTTCTGCTTGGGATTAATCCATTCCTGCCTCCTAGCAACCACTTGCCATTACAACTCCAGTGAAGACAGTCAGTAAACATCCGCTGTGTAAGTACCTAATGCAAGTGGGAGTTAATGAACTGTTTGTAAGTACTGCTCTCTCTAGCTAGCGCAGCCTGAAGATCTATACCCATACCCCTCTGTCAGCACTATCAGGAAAGAGATCTTCAGATTGTCAGCAAACATAGCAACATGCTGCTGCCTGACAAACCTGTGCTTGAGTAACTAGGGAAAAATATGCTTTTTCCTTGACATACCAAATGCAGATCTGAATTTGGACTTGCTGAGGACCCTATGAATGCCATACAGTGACTGGCAAGGAGCTGACAGAAATAGCACCTACAATCATTCATTCAGCCAGAACATCTACATTTGGTAGTTCGTTACTCTAGGATACTTCTTAGTCAGGTCGGAATCTGAATCTGAATCGGTCTCTGGGAGTGCCCCTTTCTTTCTCTCTGCTAACTCCACAGTGAGTTAAGACAGGTAGACTTCAGACTTGGGCATCTCAGCATCTGAAGCTAGGTAGGGTGAATCTGGGTATACTTCAGGAAATCCCCGTGTTTCACCTATGTCATTATCTCTGTGTGTGAATAAGCAAAAGATGTATAACCAGGCTGGTATCACTGACATTTTCTCTGCATAATTTGAACCTGAACTGTCCTAAGCATCTCAGAGATGCGTCTTAGGTTGTGCTAAACTGTGGTCAGTGTAGATGCTACTGAAATGTGAACACTTACATTACACACTTTATTTAACTCCTCCTGGGGAATGCCCTCTAATGTTCCAGTCAGGTGTGTATGCAGGACACAGGCATCTTCTCTGCTTATTTTACTGTTAAAGAAACTCCTTCAGCTTGTAACAATCTTGTGCCAAACCAATCCTTTACACTTTCTCTCCTAACATAAATTTTAGCAAAATTTAGCTTAAGAGATTCCTGTCCCTTGCCCCACAGCATGGCACAGAGCTCTCTCTGTTGTGATAACACTACTGTCTGTGTGATCATGCTATAATCTAGATCAGTAGACAAACTTAATTTGAAAAAGAAGGATCGAAGATCTCTTAGACTGAAGACTGCATTTGAGAAGCCCTACCCACTGTAATAAATACTGGGGTGGTTGTGTGGAGAAATCTGTTCTAATTCTCAGCTGGATACAGGTCAGGTTTGCTCATTGGCTTTTGGCATGTGAACACTTAAGTCACTCAAAAAGCACTGTAAGCAACATATAACATGGTAAACTGCATGTGGAATACTCTGGAGAGCTCAGACAGGAAAGGCGGGATTCATCTCACTTCATGTTACACCTCTGCAACAGGGATCTTTGAAACTGAAGATGTTGCCCTATGCTTCTTTACATATAATGGAGAGAAACAGCCTTTTAAAAATGTGATTAATTTCAGATGATGGGATGAATTGTTCTCTGCTAAGTGCCTGTTTCTCAACACTGACTGTGAGCAAGTGTTGAGTGACTTGCTGTGGACATCTGTATTGTAGACAGCTGTGATTTCCTCCCTGCTTTTCATTGCAGAGACATTGTCACACTGTTGCTGTTATGTGTATGCATATGCACACATATATGTATGTGTGTCTCTATATATACACACAAACACAATTTAATTCCACACTAACATACATGTCTGCATGTGTTAGTTCCCATGTATAAGCCCATTCCCCTCTGATCTTCCTGCTAAAGAACATTTCTTTTTATAAAGTGACCATGATATGTGATACAAATCATGTGTGCTCTTCAAAGCTGAGAAGAAAGGCAACAAATCTGGCTTCCTCCTCTTGCCCAAGCCCTCCATCATCCTGTCAGCTAGAAAACAGCAGAAGATTCAACTGCTGGCAGCAGCTCTTTCCTTGCATTTAATAGCTGCTACTGGCTAAGCACAAAATCAAAGCAGCACCAAGTGTTTGAATTAGCTCAAAAAGCAGCCAGTCCTTGGATGTCCATGCTCCATAGACAGTTTAAGCACACCTTCTTGTAAGCCGCATGAAATGATGTAAGAATGTACAAACTCCAAACTTCCAATGCTCTCCCTTTAACTAAGAGGAAATTTTAAGTTAAACAAGTTAGCTAATAACCATATAGTGAGTCAGGGATTATTTGCTGTGGACGCTGTTTCACAGAATGTTAGGGGTTGGAAGGGACCTCTGTGGATCATCTAGTCCAGCCCTCCTGCCAAAGCAGGGTCACCTAGAGCAGGCTGCACAGGGCAGTGTCCAGGCGGGTCTTGAATATCTCCAGAGAGGGAAAATCCACAGCCTCTCTGGGCAACCTGTTCCGGGGCTCCGTCACCCTCAGAGTGAAGAAGTTCTTCCTCATGTTCAGACAGAACTTCCTCTGCTTCAGTTTGTGCCCATTGCCCCTTGTCCTGTTGCTGGGCACCACTGAAAACAGTCTGGCGCCATCCTCCTGACACCCACCCTTCAGATATTTATAAACTTTTATAAGATCCCCTCTCAGCCTTCTCTTCTTCAGGCTGAACAAGCCCAGCTCCCTCAGCCTCTCCTCGTAGGAGAGATGCTCCAGTCATTTCGTGGTGCCTTCAGCCCTGGCACGAGCCCCCCGAGCCCCCCAGGCTGCTCCCACCCGGTACCAACACTCCCTGCTCTGTTCAGTGCCACATGGGGCGGGAAGGTCTTCAAGGGAAAGGGAGCATCACTACCCGATCATCAAGACAAGAAATTCAAGATGGTTTTCTCCAAGACCACCCAGGAAGAAAGGGGCGATACAAGATAAGGGTTTGGGATCCCAGCTCCAGCTCCCAGCCCCAGACTTAAACCACGAAACCAAAAAAAGTAAAAAAGCATCTGCTACCCATACAGTCTCCTGTTAAAATAATTTGAAGATTAAACGGTGTTAAACTCTTAATCCTTTAGCCTTTTCTCAGACCAAACTCCAGTTAAATTTAAATATGCGAAGACCTTAACACTGGGCCATAAGGCAAACAAACTACTGTGATATTGTTTTTTTCCACCCACAAAACTGCAAGAACAAGTAATTACTCTGAATCTACAGCATTCTCAGGAAGAGAACTGTATATAAAATAGGTTCCTTATGACTTTTTGGGCCAGCCTTGTAATTTTCCTTTTGGAATTTCTGACACACTGAAAGGAAAAGGAAATTTTTAACCATATCTGTGAGATGATGATACGACTTTCAATTTCCAGAGTAGAAGCTTGAAAACTAAATCTTCCATGTGAGCTGATAAAGCTTTAACTTTTAATACCTATCCTGATTCTTTCTATGAGTATATCCATAAAGTCCTTACAGCTGGGGAACGATAGGCCTTTAAATAAAAATGCTGAAAAAAATTCTCAGTGAAGGAAAGAATACAGCCTCTTTAATCACTGGATTTTGTTTATCGCAACAGATTACGGACTTGAGAGGAAAAAAATTTGAAAAATAATTATGGTTTTAGGATATAATAGGACAGCCATTATGAAATACATAAAAGTTCACCGTTTACAAAGTAAGTTGTCTTAAAATTATTATCCCCAGGTTTTCAGCTGAAGCAGAGATGGGTAACTCAGTCCTGTGAAATACAATATGTAGTTCATTGCAGGGGGAGAGGCAGCCGCTTCCAGCAAAGAGGAATACGTGAAGCACGATGGAGCAGTTTGTTACTGCGTATTTATGGAGTCAGCCTTTTTTAGGACATTTTCCGAGGCAAGAGTCCAAGTCATCGTCCCACAGAAGCCTTAATTCTCATGTTGAAGCAACAAAACCTGCAGATGCTCAAGATGATGAGCCATTAAGCGGGAAGGCATGCTTCTTTACTTGTTTGCACCAGCGTAAATCAGGAGCAGGGTTGCTGATGCCCAGGATGCTACGGCTTCCTCCACGCAGCGCGTAGAAGCAAAGGATCAGACCCAGCCACAGACCATGGCGGTGCTTTAGGCTTTGTAGGTATGCTTTAAAATATGTGCTTTATTGTACTGCAGCAGAACATCCTATAAAAGGCCTTGACTGAAAAGAATCATTTTAATAATGGGGAAAAAAGATCTGAGTTTGAGTCAACAAAAAGACAGGCTGTGTTGGAACTTCAAGGGAAAATGATTCTATTCAGCCTTATTCTTCGGTTGCATAACTGACATAAAGGGGGACTTGCTCAGGTGAAGTGAATGAGAGGATAGTGGAACTAAATCATTGTAAGAAAGAATCAGGCCTGCAATTTCATTTCTCCCAGCCTCAAAAACCACTGCTTTCCATGGGCTAGGTTGTGCCTGTATAAGACTTTCTTTCTTGGGTGATTTATGTTTACTTGCATGGCGTTCTTTAGCCAGAAGTTATACCTTTGTGCTATATGATTTCCAGGCAGGATGCGCCTCCTGGTAAACAATGAGACAAATCAGGACCTCAGGAGATGTAGAAACCTATTTTTGCCTCTAGTGATTGGAATAAGAGTTTTCTCCACATTTCCCAGAATTTGCTGGAGGCTGGTAAGATGAAGGTTTCCAAGCCCTCATGCTCAGAATCTGTTGGTCCCGGGAACCAGGGCTCCTCTGTACATGGAGGTGACTCTCCAGGTACTAGACTACGTTACCTACTGTTCTCCAGAATTAATCTTAACAATAAAAAAGGAAATATTCAAGGCTTTTTATTGACATGTTGCACTCTGCTTCTTCACACTCCATTGTTGCACTTGTTCATCACTGAGGTCTCCAAACCAGATCCTGATCCTTCAGCATCCAAAAGCTGGGATTACAATACAGGGAGCAATACAGCTGTATCATACGCTCATGTAACGATTTGGTTTGGAGGAGATCTCTGGAGGTCACCTTGTCCAAACTCCTGGTCAAAGCAGGGCTACAGCAGGGGACAACTTTGAAGTTACACTGCATTGCTCAGGGCCTTAACTGTGAAACTGTTCAGCTATTGAGGAGGGTGACTGTAATTCCCACACATTATTATTCTTTTCTTTAAATCATCTGAGGATTAAAAAATATCTTATCTTTTAATTAAAAATCAGTTTAGCTTCAGATTGCAGCATAATTTAATTTATTCAGAATGTTCCTAGAGTTAACCAACACCAACCCATATACAATGGCACTTTCTGTCTTGGTGCATTTCCCAACCTCCACCACAGAGTGGTTTGTGCAGTCCGGATAGCTCAGACAGATACATGAAAGAGGAGACCAGTCATGCCTCGAGGCAGCTTATTGCACCCTGAAGTCACATTGACTTCAAAGGAATCAGATGGCTTGGCACAAGCTGCGATGCATCACAAAAGGACACCTGCTGAACACAGTGGAGAGGGAAGAACATCCACAAACATTGCTCTCACGGCCCATCTAGCTCAGGTCCTACCTCCACCAAGGGATCAAGATCAAGGGTTCAAGAGCTTGGAGAAGAGTATGAGAGCAGGGCATATTCAGTGGTATTGCCTGGAACACTAGTCCCTTGTATCATTTTGTGGCTCTTGGACTTTCGGAAGTGCTGTTTCTGTGTTTAATAGCCCTTCAGGAATTTTTCTCCCACGAAGTAGCTGAGCATTGTTTCCAACCCATGCAAACTTTTTGCATTCACTCCATGATAAAAAAGTGCTGCCATCTGACAGAGGCAGTCCAAGTCGCAGGTGCAAACATACTGCGGCATTTGATTGCATGTGCAGATGCGTGAGCCTGAGCCCTGTGCTGAGATCAGCGTAGGCTGGAGAGTTAAATCTATCAGCACAGAGCAGCAGCAGGTCATTCCATTTCACGCCACTGTCTTTAAAAAGCCTACAATTTTCAGCCACATCTTTCCTATAGGCCACCATGGCTTGGCATGGCATTTTCTAAAATGCTGAATAAAAATTGCTACAGAAATCAATCAATCAGTACAGAAATCAATACTGAACAGCTCAGGGAGGCAGGGACCTAGGAGACATCACAAGCACTCAAGAGTATAGATGGTGTGACCCCCAGATTTGTGCTGGCAGTGTGGAAATCCAATGGCGAAGAAGTATGAAGACGGGTCATGGAGTCAGCTCTCACTCTTCAGCAGGTGCCATATGATTGACTTCTGTCCTGAGTGAACCAAATTCCTGTGCAATGTGCAGAGAGATGGAAGAAAACAGTGATAAAATGGCTTATTGCATTCCTACCTGCTTCTAGTCTTGTTGGCATATTAGTAATGGTATGTTCAAGTCAGTTTTCAGCTCCAGATTTGGGTATCATGCATGGGGGACAGTTGCCCGTGCACACAAACGCACACATATCTGTTATTGCTGTGATGCCCTGGGGTATCTCTCCTGACGTCCCTCCACAAGTCCAGGATGCTGGAGATGTCCTGTAGCTCTTGCATCATACTGACATGGATGCTGCAGATCCCTGGTGGCATCTAACTGCACCCCTACACTTAAGCAGCAGAATCAAGCCCCTAAATCTGGGGAGAGGATTAGCAAAGAAGTAGAGGAAGTCAGCAGGATTTGGGCCTTCTCTCCACTTTGGTGATGGCTGGTTGATCTGAATCCACTGCCTAATTTATTAATGTCCCGGCTTACCCAGGTGTGAGGCAACAATGTGCATGTTACAGGCCACTCAGCCAGTTTGATGGTGGAGTGAATTCCTCTGTCAACCGTAACCTTGTGGAAGCATCCCTGCTCCTGTGCCCCCTCCCCGTCGGATGCGCACAGGCTGGGGGGATGCTGCAGTAGCTCCAGCTGTGCACCCCGAACGCGTGTCGCACAATACATTTGTCAATCTTCTCTTTTTTTCGGTTTGTATGACTTTGCGTATGAAGACAGAAACCTCAGTGAGGGGACAACGTCACGGTAAGCCAAAGCACACTGGTTTTAGCCCAAATAATTGCTCTGATTCTGTTCCTGGTGTGGCTACATAAACACCTGGGCTGGTGCAAGTCAAGAGGCAGGATCAGGACCGAAGCAAATGCACAGCCCTTGGTGGAGATGAGGACTACTTTCAGTGCAAGTAGAGTTTTATACAAGCTGTAAGTGCTTGTGAATCAATGGCTCGATTTAAACCATTAATATCATTAACAATTTTATTAAGAAAGTGAATAATTAATTATATATGTTCATTCAATAATAGTCATGATAGTATTATTACTAATGAACAACAATTAATAATGGGTTCTATTTTGAGAGGCAGCAGTGCTGACACCACTGTGATCAGCGATATGCTCTGGGGATCGTCATGGGAGCTGATCAGTCGTGGCTACCCCAAGGTGGGTTGGGGCACCCTCCCAGGGAAACCTTCCTGACACCGCATCCAGCCTCTTTTTGCCTTCCTCACCTTAGCATCACTGAGATCCTTCAAGGAATGTGGACTTGTGAGGGTTTCTGGTTTGGGCAGAGCATGTGTTGGGAGCAGGAGGTATCGTCATGGCTTAGGAGCAACGCAGAGGTGGTATCTTCCAGGGCTCGTGCACTTTCTCCCATTACGCTGCCAGGGGCTGGCTCCCTTTGCCCCATCCCTCACCATGCCCAAACACACATCTTCTCCTGTGTTCCCCCCAGTAGAGGTTAGAGAAACTTGACAACAAAAGCTGGAAAACCACGCTTATCCATTGCTGTGCACCTTGTGTTGGGCACAAGAACTTAGGAAAAGATGCTGGTTTCTTCCCCTAAATATAGGAGTGGTGAGTCCTGCCAGGGACTTTTAACTTGTTGGTTATCACCAGCCATTTATAGTTGCTCTGTGTGTGAGCTAATGCCAGCAGATCCTGTCTGAGTTGAGTACTATAAATAAAAATTAAATAATGATAACTGCAGAAGAGAAGATGATGGCAATGTTATCGTGATATATATCCATGCCAGACGCTTTGTGAGCTGTGGGATGAAATGTGAGCTTTCTACACACAGTCAGGAACAGCCCAGAGAGTGTTTGGAAAATTCAGGGGGAAAAACTGGTTTGATTTTTGGCCTTCTTAAGGGAGCAAACTCGCAGGAAATATTTTCCTGGCTATGGGAGTAGCCGGTGTGATGGGCAACACGTTGTTCGTACGTACGTTCCCGTCTCACTTTGCATCCTCAGGAATGCAAGGTTAGCAGGAAAATGCAGCTGGAAATCTGCAATGAAAAATTCTGCCGACTCTTCAAAGAGCATCTCTGATCGCTTTCACAGGCACGTTCAGCTTGCAAGGCGATGCTGCTGATGTGAGGGGCTTTGGCTCTGAAAGCTGCAGGACCACCCGCTGAATGGAGGGGCAACGCTGGACTCGGTGAAAGGAGTGCCGAGGCTGTTGGGAGGGGAGAAATGTACAGCTGTGGGGTGCTGACAGGGAAGTGTATCATTGCTGCTGAGGGACTGCCCTGGTATTTTGGGGTGTTGCACCCAAGTAGGGCCTTCCCTGCCCAGCCGCGCTGTGACAGCCATCCCTGCCCCATCCACGCATCCATCTGGCCCTGCAACTCCCAGCACTGTGGAGAAACCTCCTCCCCGGGGGATGCTAAGGCTCTCAATGACTTGTGCTGTCCTTTTTAATCTCTTCAGTCTGCTCTTTTCAATTCCTCTGAGGTTTCCTCCCTCTTTCATTATTCAGTGGCCAAGGCCGTTGCTCGGTGCAGGAAACAGTAAGGACGTGAGAGGAGAAGATGGGGCCAACTGGCAAGATAAACTGTTGGCAAGAAAGCCTCCTCACTCCTGCTCCCTTTGCACCGAGCTGCTCAGTACGCAGACACCCGCAGAAACGAGTCCGCTCCCGGGTGCCGGCTGGGGGAGATGGCTCCCTCTGCAAGGGCCCAAGGTGGGCTCCCTTTGCAAGGGCCCAAGGTGATCAGGAGCGACAGTGATGCTGCACTTCATTCACCAACCTCTGGATGAGCCAGCAAGGGAAGAACAAAGGGCTGGGGAGCTGGAAGGGACTTGCAGAGACATCCAGGCTCTGTGTTAAATCAGCGAAGGTTTCTTGGCCCCTTTTCCTTTCCCAAGAGGCTGTCCCATAACATCACTGCTCTGATAGGCAGAAACGTTCTTGTAACTGCGAGGCTTCATTGACTCACTTTCAGTTCGTTTGCCCTTAATTTTGCTCTGCTTGATCTTTCTTGTTTACCCCTGAGATGAATGTGCAGACGGCAGCTGTATCCCATCTTGGCTCCCATTTCAGTAGACTAAGCAAGCTTGGGGAGCTATTCTGGTGGGGCAGAAGGTTCATGGATCAAAGGCTTTGCTTTCACTCACGTCTAGCGATTCGCCCTAAGAGCAGATTTATCTTGATGTTGTTAAACATAGCTCACGAGAGGAAAAAATGATGGAATGTCCTTAGTCCTGGTGATGCTAAATGCATACACATAAATACATGTTTTTTTCAAATTAATTGAAAAGGAAGATCCATCATGATATCAAGACTCATAGGAAAAAAAGGTGTGTGTTCTTTTTTTCGCATGAACAATCCCATTTGTGGACTGGTGCTAAAAGAGCTGCTGGAGGATGAGGGCTTTCAAAAGTTAATTGATGAGAGGAAAATTCCACCTTCTTAATCATTATTCAGACTCATTTCATATTTTACAGCTATTTCATACTTATAAAATAGCTGATAGAAATGCCCCTGGATTACAGATGGGAAAACTTTTTCTCATGAAAAGATCAAAGTCCCAGTTTCCGTATTTGAGCACCTCTACCAATAAATCACACGCCAGGATGCTAAATTTCAGTGTCAGCTGTCTGCTTTCAGACCAACAAGACGGTACAACTAGTCAAAAGCAGACAGTTTAATTTCAATTAGATAAAGTGTTTTTAAAATTAGGTACATGTAAGGATATTGGCAATTAATACACTGTTTGGCTTTGTCATTTAGCCAGCCTTTTCAAAGAGGTTACTGCTTGGGATCATCTGTGTATGGTCACTCTTAGAAGCATTTCTTTACAAAATAGTAGCTTATTGCATTGAGTAGTTGCGCTCTTACAGTGACAATACATCATTGCTCATGGGACTGGTGTTGTCAGTAAAACCTTATTTACTGCTCCTTCGACCAACTAAAAGCTTTCCAAATGGGCAAGAATACACATGTCTCTAGAGAAAATGAGAGACCTTCACTTCTGGGAACAACTCAGCTGATCCCCCAGAAGTCTGAAAACACTTTTGACAGACCTGTGCTGCTGCAGAGAATAAATCCAACCCAGAGACCCCTAAGTTTGATCTGACAACAGGATCAACAAAACACCACCAAAGTCAGTGAAAATTAAGCAAGGATGACTTTGTCTGGAAGGAGAAAATAAGGAATTTTCTTGATTTTCAAGGCTTCTAAAGAGAAAGTTGTTTTGGCTCAGCTCTGGGGCAAGGTTAGGTAAAATGCTGCAGCTTGGCCCTTCCATTTCTCCTGATTTTGTCTGGAGTCCTATTTTGCTGTGGATGCAGGAAGTCAATGGTGTTTCCCTGGAAAGCACTGGAAATTTTACCTTTGACTTTCATGAAGGTCACATTTTTGTCTGAGTATTTTCATAAAACTTCAGTCATAGGAGTCCTATGAGGATGTGAAAATCACAGTTTTCCATTTTCAGCTAAAAGGCTCTAAATGTGACTTCTAGATATGCAAGCATAGATGCTAATAAGAAGTTACAATTACTTAATATCTCAGCCTTTTTTACAGGAGGTGAAGTGGAACTGAGGGCTGGCCCTTGATTTTTGTCTGTTCAAGGTCAGCAAAACTGCTGAGGGAAGTTAATTTTTAACCTCTCTTTGGAGTGCTCTAATAGTCAGGAGATACGAGGTGGGATTCAGCTTGTTCACTTGTCATCAAGTGGGTCACAACCCACCCGTAAGTCTCTGGTGCCATTTGAGGTGGCCCATAGTGTCCCATCTGGCCTGCAGCTGAGCTAGACTGGCATGGGTCTTCTGCAGGTCCTACGCCAGACTTGTCAGCCCTCTGTCTTGAATGCTCTGAAGCTTCTCAAAAGCATCGGCTGCTTATGTTTAGGCACTGAATCACGCTCCTATGTCAACGTCAACCTGTTCTTGATGTGTTGCTTGCAGCTAGTAGGGGCAACCCTCTATATTGTGTCTTGCTGTGCCTGTCCAGCCTCTCAAGTTTGGGTATGAACAACTTAGGAATCTCTGGATCTTGGCTCTTTGATTGATAATTCACTGCATGTGAGCAATGAAGGACATCCTGGGCTTGTCTCAGTGGTCAGATTCGAGAAGGGAAACCAACAGCTCAGCCGTGGCCCTGACAGGACTCTGTGAGCTGAATGATGACTGTCTCCTGTGGATTACAGGCATTTCATCCCAAATACTCTCATCCCACAGTTCATGAGCTGCACCCTCATGCTCCTGTGCTCTCCAGGAGGTGCATGTGGAGGTCCTCAGTATATGTGCAACCTCAGTCGGGTGGCAGCAGGACAGCTTGAGAGTGGAGGGAGTATGCAGCATCCAGGACAGCGCTGGAAAGCAGATGGGGCTAATCACAGAGACAAAAGAGAGCAAATTTACCCAAAGTAGCCAGCGGATCTGCAACACGCATGTCTGATACAGCTGCTGTCCTCCTAAGGTTTGGAGCGCTTTGATGGGACATGCCTGCCAATCTGAGCAAAAGAGACACGGGGGCAAAGACCCTTGCAGCACTCAGACCATGAAAGACATGTGAAGAGATGAAAAAAGGGGAGCTAAAATCTCCATCCTTTTCAAGAGGATCTGCTCAGCCTTTTCATTCGCCTGCCAGCTGTAAAGCCTTTTCTTCCCTTCTCCATCACATTCTCCCGCTCATAATTATTTCATCAAATCAACAACTTCTCTCTTTTTTCCTCCTGCAAGTTTCAAACTGCCCAGCCCCACTCTGGAATAAATCTGTGTAAATCCCCAGCTGCTTCTGCATCCCTCATGCCTGGGTGCCTGTTTTTATTGCATGCTTTCTATTAGACATGTATATGTATAAACAAATACATATATTTTACGTGCCTTTCTTTTCCTCCCAGTGCTATTTTCTTTCCAATGTCTTCTTTGCCCTCCCTCTCTGGCCTGATATGGCCATTTGTCACTCTTTGGATGTTTTTTCTTTTATCAAGACGTTTTCTCCAGGAATGTTTCCCGCCAACGCAAGCTGCCTGGCCCATTAACTTCCCGAGCTCAGCTGACAGCCTGGACTCCAAGTCCCATTGCCTTGTGATGCTGAGTGCTTCTGAGATGCGGGAATTGGTTGGTAAAATAACCTAGTCACATGCATAATAGGAAGAAGAAATACTGTTTCAGTGTAAAAACGATAATAAATTTTACAGCTGTGCTTAGCTCCCTCTCTCTCTCTCTCTTAGGTCCCTCTCTCTCTCTCTCTCTTTTTTTTTCCCTTCCTCTTGCATGATAATCTGATAAATGGTTGTGAAAGTTTGGCTGTTTCTTAACTGGAGCTTTACTGAAGGATTTGCTGCTGCAGACAAATCTGTGCTAGATTTCTCACAAACACGCTGAAGAGTCTAAACCATTGTCGTTCGTGAAGATCGATCAGGCTTGTGTCATATTATTGACACAAAGTGTGGCCTTTGAAATCTTTGTTTAAGCACTCAACTGATGCCATGAATTATCTGTATTTAAATTAGCAAGCTTGCATTTGAGGATTCATTAGGCTTCCCTGCTAAGTGGATCTTGCTAATGATGACAGCATCATTAAACCGATGTTGTCCCCGCCATCTTGTTAGTTTACAATTTAAGGAATCGTAAAAGGCAGCCAGCAGGGAGGCTGCATGACTCCAGAGGTTGTTAATGGCTCTGGAGCTCGTTCAGCTCCAAGTTGGTGGTTTGGTGCCAGCTCAACATGTGTCTGTCTCACAAAAATAATTGCTGCAGTAGATGCCACGTTAAAGCGGTGCCGGAGGAGGACACGCACAGGGCACGAGGTGACGGTTGCTTGGCCTCGTGTAGCCGAGGAACACTGCTGCGGATGCTTGGATATCCTTGTTAATGGTTTATATGCAGACAAACCTGAAGCCTTCGTGGAGCGAGAAGATGAAAGCTTCTTAGTTTAGGCCTTGGTTAAGGGGACCTTTGTTGTTGTCCACCATCCAGCTCACCGCAAAAGTTAATTATTTAGCTCCTCTGTCTTACCCCCAGGGTAGGGGACATTGCTATTAACGTGCACAGCAGAGGCGTGTGGGGGTCGCAGGTCCAAACCCCACAGAGAGCCCAGATGGGCGCAGCTACGCGCAGGTGATGGATGACCCTGTCTCCTCTGAAGAAGCATTTTCTTACAGCTAATGCAGCCCCAGGGGAATCTGACCTCCCATTGTCTGTCCGCTGGCTGCTGTGGATCATTGACCGCTGCTTAGCCTCTTCTTAAGATGAAATGCTGCCTTCATGCTTTGTTAGCTGGGAGAAGTGAGGGCCGGGGCGTGAGCCATCTCTGTTACCGGTTGCTTTTGTAAAGGGATAAAATAGGCTGGGTTTTTGAGCAACAGCACTTTTAATTTTGAGCCATGGTAGTTTTAATTTAGCACAATTAATGGCATTTGATTGTGGTTATCTCCTTTGACATCTGGTTATTCGCAGACCCAGGGTACTCCTCACACAGTTGCGCCATGCATACAGCCTCCTCCGGATGGTCGGGTCCCACAGCTGATGTAGCCAGAGTGCCAAGCAGCAAAGAAAGTAAACGAATTAGGTAGTTAAACCTCCACCTAGATGATTTAGTGGTAATTACATATTGAAAAGCAAAATGAGTGCTGTTTGCATAGCAACTGCAATATAACTACACTCTAATTACAGTTCTGTCACAGAGGAAGCTGACCATTTAGAAAGCTCCTGTCCTACCTCTGTGCCTTCCCCCACGTGCATGCTCCATTCCCAGATGGTGGAGCAGGGGAAGGTGAATTGTGGCAGCAGCAAACAGATGGACAAACCCACCTCAGGGTGCAGGATGTATAATGGGGTTTTCAGAAGCACCTGATCTGTGCAAGGAGCCTGCACCAGTGCAACGTGACGCTGGAATCACCCATGAACCCACTGCTGGAGGAGAAAACCTGAGTCATGGAAAGTCCCCCAGGCAATGGTTGGAAAAAGGAGTAGATGAAGGTACTCCGGTGTAGGACAGACCACACACCAACTGTTCCTGCCACTGGTGAAAGTCCAGGGAGTGCTGTGAGGCAGGCAGTCCACATTTAGATCAGAAAGGCTCAGAAACGGTATATGTGGTTATGTGTGGTTTTTCATTTTTGCTTCAGTTTCAGTGCGGCTGGAAAGCCAAAGAACCAGGGCAGGAATATCATAGAATCATAGAATGGTTTGGGTTGGAAGTGACCTTTAAAGGCCATCTAGTCCAACCCTCCTGCAATGAGCAGGAACATCTTCAACTACATGAAGCTACTCAGAAAATATATGTGAGGAGGTGACTGAAAACCCATCAGAGATGGGCCAGGGCATACTTCAGATTCATTACGGAGTAGGTACTTGAGCCTGAAAGCAGATGGTACCTGTTGGTTGAGCAAAGCCCACAGAATAGACTGGAGTGCATTTGTAATTAATTCCCACAGAACTTTTCATGGAGCAGTTTGGCTCCATGGCCAATTTAAAGCCAAAGAATCACATTATAGATGTTTTTTCTCCCACAAAGCGATGCATCTTCCTCTCCTTTTGCCAAATGATCTGAGTGTCAACCTGAAAGTGTCCTGCAAATTCCAAAATTTTCATGGGGTCTTGATATAGCATAAAGCAGTAAAGCACTTAAGCAATAGCCTCCCCTGGGCCGAAAGAGGGTTAAGTAACAATGGGGACAAGCAGCTGAATATCCCCCTTTATCAATCCTGAACTGAATCTTGACCACCTCGGAGAATTCATATCCAGTATTAGGTACTATAGCTCAGCAATTTTAGGGGTCACAACTTTAATAAGGAAAAAATGGGAAGCCATGCAAGCTTGCAGGCATCTCGTCCCTCCGGGACCACCCAGGGAAGCAGAGACATCCCCCCAGTGGGGATGATGGTGGGTCTAGGGAAGAGCACCGTGGGAGCAGAAGGTGGAGGACTCGGGGACCCAGGACATATCCAAACACAGTGTGCTTGGGGACAGTTGGATGAGGCCTTTAATTGTGCAGGCTCTGGAGTCCTGGTTGCGATTCATCACAACCCGGCACAGATGTTGAAAATAGGGCAGATGAATCATGTCCTAAAAGTGCCTGTTTCTGCTGACTACAAAGGGAGCCTGGGGTGACCGGCTCTGCTGGAAAAGTCTGCATTGTGGATATATGAAGTCAGGTGAGAGAAATCCCACATCTCCCACTGCTTCCTCTCTGTTTCTTACCTGAAACAGCCACTTTTCAAGATGAAAGATTGTCCCCGGCTCCACGGCTACTTAATCCTCTACTGAGCTGCCTAAATAAATGACAGTGGTCAGCTGGGTAAAAATTCCTGCAGACGTGTTTGCAAAGTCAAAGTCAATTTTGAAGCAAGGCTGTTTTACTTTAGTGCAGTGGACAAGAATTCAGCAGAAATTTCAGAGCTAAATTAAAGGTTTTTAGTGCAGTCAACAGGAAAACAAGTCATGCAATCGGCCCACTCTTCCTTGTCTTGCTTATTCTGAGATTAAATTCGAACTATTGTATTTCACCCTGACAGTTTGTGCTTCCCACAAGTTCTTGTGCTGACGAAACATATTTCCCTTATGAGAATTATTGTGGGGGTAATGCAAGGAATTCGGGTTCTAATCTCTACTCCACCCCAAACAATCAAGTTCTGTGTCTTCCCAGGAGAAAGCAACTCATCTGAAGGTTTTCCATCACATTGAACCCTGGGCAAATTGTTGATAAAAATGATACATTTGAACATCATCAAACTGAACCCAGACAAACTGTTGATAGAAACAACATGTTTAAACATCATCTTTAGGTTTCATCGTTATCAGCCTGCTAAGAATAGCAGCATTGCTCACACTAAAATTTGCAGACTGAAGGAGACATCAATGAATTGGTTTCTTATGTCTTCTATACAACCATAAGGCTCAGAGTTTATAGTGAAATCAATTAAATTTATGGTGGATAGTGGATTGTGGTGGCTTTTTTTTTTGAGGAGGGAGGTGCTTGAAAAAGGAAAGAGGAGAAACTGCAAAAAAGTCAGCAGGCAAGGCTGGTTTGACCATGCAGGCTTGACGACAGCGCAGGTTGTGGTGTATACACTTCTGCAGTAGGAAATGGACTGGAGCCATGACGGAGCATCTGTCAGATGATAACTTGCAGTCATTTGCAATCTGTGCTGGAGGCAGACCAAAGGCCTGAGCTGTTGCTTCGAGTTATCCAGGCCTCCTCTCTGGGTCTTAACTCCATCTTCTTTACATCCTATAGAATGAGACTCTTCTGCTGCTCTACTGTAGCACAGCAGTGACATCCAGGGGCCATTTCACTTGCTGTTGAGATCAGCCTACTGATATCCAAGAGCATGTGTACCTGAGCCAAAACCCCATTGAAGTCACTTGGAAAGATCCCCATCAATGTCAACAAGCTTTTGATCCATCTGTTTTACTCCATGTTTTTTAACAGTTAGCAAAAAAAGAGCTTTCGTGCCGAGTTACCTTGGCTGCTACCTTTTTGACTGAGCAGTCTAAGAAAAGTCTCCCTCAGTCAACCTTCTGTTCAACACACAAAGTGACTTTGTATCCTGTGATTCACCCAGTCCCACCATATCTCCCAGAAATGATGACCTATAGCATTAGCAGTAGGTCCATCCACATCTCTGGATCATACCAATAGCACAGCCTCAAGCTTTTGCAGCAAAAATTCTATTTACTCCTTCAAACACAGGGTCAGCAAACTACTGAGTCAAGGATGATCAGACGTGTTCTTAGCCACTTTGATGAACAGCTGGCACCAAAAACCCGCCAACCTTTAGATACGTTGGATAATGGGTGGTCATCTGGACTTGGTGGGGGAAACCTGACCTCAGCACGACTGGTTCAGATCTCTTACCTGGATTTAATCTGAATTTGTCAGACTCCATCTCATTACAGCTTTCCTTGATGTATTTTCCAACATTTATATCTGTGCAGATATTGATAACCTGGGGTAAAGTCACTTCTTCATTTTTTCTTGGATATATTTTTTCACTTTAAAGCAGGTTTTCAATGCCCAAAAACCCTCTGGCAGGATTTCTGCAGATCTCTACTGTTTCCTTACCACCTTTTTTTGGACATGTGAACATCAGGACTAGACATAACTTTTCAGAAATGGTCTCACTAATGCTGTTTACAGAGATAATATCACTTTCGCACTCCCACTTCATATTTGCCAGCTGCGCAGCCAAGGATTACTCCAAACTTCTTGGCTAAGGTGTTGCTGGGAGTTCATACACGAGCAATTGTCTACCAGGACCATTCAGACCAGTTCTGAGTCACCGCTTTCCAGGATGTATCTCCCCGATCTCCTAGGTGTGACTCACATCCCTTGCTCTGAAACATCTGACTCTTCCCATGGCCACACTGAAAGAAGTTCTTCAGTGGTTTCCCCTTCAGCCACCAGCACCTGCCTGCACAACCAGCCTGTGCCCATTGCTACTTACCACCAATCTCGTTTTCATAACATCTGCAAATTTTACCAGCACTCTGTTTGTTTTTTTTGCCATTTGCAAATAAGGGGCTGCTGCTTTGTGGTTATTGAATCATTCTCCAGCTATTTGCTCTTCGCATTTTTCTTCCTCCCACTTTCTCTCAGCTTACATTTCACCGCCTGTGCTTTTACTCCTTTTCGCTAACATCAGTTGGGTCTGTTTTTATTTTCTAAAGGTGGCTTGTTTGGCTCAAATCATTGGGCAAGATGGCAGATGTTGGGGTTCGAGGGAAGGTGTAATAAAAGAGGATCACACTGAGAACATGCCTTGCACGTCTCTGCTCTGTGTAGACCAGACATGCACTTCATGGCCCCACGCAACAGTCGTCCTGCATTGAAAACGAGAATATGAAAATATTCCTCAAAGCAGAAGTGCATAAAGCACTCAAAAAATCCCTTATTCTCAGCTAAAAAATGGTCCAATAACTGTTTTGATAACCCTTTCCCTGGTGTACCAGAATACTGATAAATAGGTAGCAAAGGAAATACTTTGCTACAGACGCAACTACAGTGAGGTAAGCAATTTCTCCATTTTCATTTTTCTCCCTGTTTTAGCTAGCAGGCCATTTTTGGGTGTTTCCCCAGGTATGACTCAAAGGCAGGCCAGAGAGCTGGAGTGAGTCCTCCTAAGAAGGAAATTAAAGAAGAAGGAGAAGTTTTGTACTTGTATCCTTAATTGCTGGTTGGGTGTACTGGGCAGCGAGAGGAGGAACTGGGGGAAAAAAAAAGAAATTGTCTGTACAAATAATAGGCAGTGTGTGCCCAGCTTGAATGGAAACAGGCAACAAGAAGCTTCTCACCAGAGCCTTGTTAAATGCCCAAGTAGAGGTTGGGGTTTAGGGTTTTATTCATGAAAAAGTTATTTGTATTCCCTAATTTCAGCCATTTATAGAGCTTCCTCCCCAAGGTACCAGAGAAGTTCATCATCTTTCAGTGATTGTAAAATTCTAACATCCATGCACGCTGCTTTTTTTCCCATTTTGCAGCTGGCGAGCTGAGACAGGGCAGCTGAAGCCCGGTGTCACGCAGGCAGCCGATGGCAGGGAGATGCATGATCAGAAGCTGGTGCTTCAGCTGCTGCACCATCCTCGCTCTTTCCCTGGCTGACCCTGCCGTGGTGCATGGCAGGGGACTCGGCTGTCACTGGGGTGAGATGCCACATCTCTTGGTTGGAGATAGAATCAAACATTTCAAAGTAGTCGTCTGCTGTTTAAAATCAGCACTTCTTTGGATCTCTTATGCAAAGGATAAAAAGCTTTTCAAAATAGCCAGCATGATTATTCATGACTACTCATTTGCAGCAGTGCTTGTTTTCCATGGCAGCGCCGATGAGCTCACCTGAATAAAGATTTATGGGGGAGAGCGGAGGGCTGAGGGTTTTGCACAAGCAAAGGTGTGGGCTGGCACAGTCCACTTGCACTGGGCATCGGGTGCACCCTGCTCCACCACAGACCCCATCCCCATCCCAGTTGCGGTCCGGCCCCTGCCATGCCCTCACACGGCTGTGCTGTGCTGGCTGGCACCGTGAACTCCTGTTCAATCCCTGCTAGTTTTATCTACTAGTATCCACACGGGGAAGAGTTTGGGGGTGAACTGGGTTTCCTAAGGAAGCTACGGATGGATGGGCGCACCTGATGGGGGGTGATGATTCCTACCAAAACAACCTAAAGCAATACGCCCGAGGCTGCACGGGGAGGACGCGGCAGCACTGGGAAGGGAGCCCAGGTCACTGTGGTCCCAGCCCAACTCGGCACCGCTTCCCAGCAGGCAGCCTGTCCTCTCCCCTCCTGCCCACGGCCGGCCTCCACGACCAGCAAGCTGCAGGGACTGGAATTTCCTGACTCTGGAGACCTCGACTGCGCTGCCTTAACACCCACTGAAGTCTCCTTTGCTTCCCCCCTCCACACACCCCCTCCCGATTTTGTTTGTCTGTGGTTTTGCACAGGGGAAAAAAACGAAGTAACTGGAGGTTTCCAGGAGACCGTACTCCCTGCCACCCATCGGAGAGCAGACAATAATATTTAGGTGCTTTGATCAGTTTATTGTTACCGTACATTTAGATGGCGAGCGGCAGATTCCAGCGCAGCAGCAGCAGCAGCAGCAGCAGTGTGGTGTGAGTGGCGCAGCCCAAAACACAGGCAGGGTTTGTCAGCGCAGCCAAGCGCCGGTTGGGCTGTCTGCTGCGTGATGTAACCCCTCCTTTAATTTGTTTTCCAGAAAATTCATTTCGAGAAGTGCTCTGTGAATGGCTTGGCAGCAGCCGGAGGAAATGGGCTCGGGTGGACATCAGCTGTCAGCCCGCAGCCCCCGCTGCCAAGCCCTGGCCGGTGGGACGGCGTGGGGGCTTGCAGGGCTGCCTTCCCTGCCTGGGACGAGCCTTTGGGCTGGGTCCACACCGAGTTACTCTCGGTCAGCCGGTGCTGCATGGACCATATTTATTTATACACTTCCACAGCGCCCAGCGCAGAACAGTCTGCACTTGTGGATGCGACAGCAAAACAACCGATAAATAATAAGCCAAGAAGGAGCCAGTGCAATTTAATCTGTATAAATGAATACAATTAACTGGGGAAGGATGCTCAGCCTGGCTGAGGACGTCCTTCCTCTCCTCTGTGGGTCTGAGGATGCAGGTCTGGGCTAAAGCCTTGCAGCATTTAGAGGATATGGCACAGAGAGCCTTGTCTGCTCTGTTTTGCTCCACTTTTTCAATTTATCTGTAGGAGGTGGAGGGAGCATGGCTGAGAGGGAAGCACAAGGCATGCTAGCTGCAGCAGGAGAGTGGTGAAGTAGCAAGTGGTCTGCTTGTCCTTAGCCTACCTTCCTTCTGTACCACCCCACATCAAAATGAATGGGACACCTTCTTTTCTTCCTTCCTTCCTTCTTTCCCTCCTTCGCTCCTTCCTTCACTCCCACTGCTCAAGCTTATTAGCATAGAAGATCCTACTGACTTGCTCTGCGGTTCAAAGCCCTGTTACACCTTCTTCTCCTTCTCTTGGAAGGCATGGAAAGATGCATTGTATCTTCCCACAGACTCAGAGCTGCAAGGGACCTCCAAGGTCATCACGCCCATCTGTGTCTTCAAGCAGAAACCCACCAGGTCCAGCCATTACAGATGGTGCTATAGAAGAAGCAACATCTAGTGCTTGCTCTAAGAGACCTTCATAACCTCTTGACAATGTATACTGGTGACCCTTCACCCCTCTCCATCAGGAAGCTTTGCCTGATGTGTAGCCTAGATTTCCCTTGGTGCAATGTAGCAATGTCCCTTACTTGTCCTTCAGCGACATGGAGAACAGACTGTCCCTTAGCACTCTCAACAGCCTTTCAGAAGCAGACCTTGGCCCATGTGCTGTGCCCCAAATGGGATGGTGAAGTCAGTTCTACATTTCCAGCTAGTGAATACATGAAGGAGTCTACTTTCTTGCTGGAAAGGAGGTTCATGCAACTTCTCCTTCCTTCTGCCACCACATAGGGCGATCAGGGGAGATGACTACTGGGAGTAAGGCCACTGGAAATCTGCTCCCTAGCTTCTTCCATGACTGCTGACCCTGAGGTCAAAATTGGGCGCTATGCAGCAAAAAGGTACAGGTGATGATCTTACTGGCTTCAACGGGCTTAACTTAACATATGCCTAAACGTTTTGCTGGAGGATGTCGGAGGCATCTGTAGTGGGTGACTGCAAGATGCCATAGGAGAGACCCTGATGACTTTCCTGGGCTTCGGAGCATGGCGTTGCTGAGTGTTATGGCTTAGCACTGCAGGTGAGTAGAAGGGCAGTGCAAACTCCTCGCTACCTTGCTGCAGGTCACCTACTCGATAACTCACTGGTGTCATTTCTTCCTGCAAAGAAGGGCAAGCTGAAGAATTTGGTTGGCCAGATTGGATTAATTTTTTTTTTTTTTGTCCTTTTGGAGAAATAACAGCATAGCATTTCCTCTGCCTTGTCCTCTCCCGTGCTGTACTGGTAGCTGCACTGAAGCTGATTGATTAGTTTAATAACAGGCAGTTGATATGCAGCCATAAAATTACGCACTTTTCCTCATCAGCCTGATTGAACTCCTCTGCTGACTGTACAGGAGCAGAATGGCAGAGTTATAATGACGAGGGAAACAGCCAAGGGAAAAGCAAGCACGATGGTGTTATTGTTGTTGTTTTAAAGCTGAGGAAGAAAATGACTCCAGGGAGGAGCTTTTCCAAAATAAATACCAAAACACAGAGGGAAAATGTTAAGATGTAATTAGCACTGGTACAAGTGCCATTAAATGTCTACTGGGGTTGGAGGCATCAGTAGAGCTGCTTCTACACCCACCTGGTCTATGTTGGGGTTTCAGGAGGTCGGGGCTGACCCTGCTGAACACCCCCAGTCCCCATGTCCTCAGAAAGGGTGAGAGGGGCTGAGCCCTTTGCAGGATAAATCAACTCAATGAGAAAAAATATAGGAATTAATCTTTTTTTTTTTTTCCCCAATTCTAGCGAAGAAGGGAAGGATAATGTGTCTGGGAAGGGTTTGTCTCCTCTGACCCCATGCTAATGGCATCAGTGGAGAGGAGATGGTGTGATGGAGCTGTGCGAAGTACCAGGGCTCTTGCAGCCCAGCCTGGTGAGGTCATGACTCCTGTCGGTGACGTCCCTATGGCCCTCAGCTCTGCTCTCTCTCTTTCCAAGCACTGGAGGAGCTGAAGTCAGACTCTGTCCTGCGGGGTATCAGTCATGCTCTCTGGAGCCACCAAAGGGAACTGAAGGTTCCCGTTCAGCCACGAATCAATATGCAGGAGCAGGCAGCGGGGCTTACTGATGAAAACCACACAGCCCCCATCCATGCATGGAGAATGGCATTTAAGACTTTATTTCCCAATAAAGTATTTCCCAGGGCTCCAGCATGGCTTGCTCAGTTGACAGGCTCACTGTTTGTCCTGCACACGTTCATTTTATTTATAAGACTAATTTGTCTGTGAATAGGTCAGCCTGCTTCTTGTGCCTGTGACCCACATTGGTCTCACTGCTGTGAAAAATTTTAATTGAACCTAGCCACGTGCTGCGTCCCCAGCACGAGCCTCATGCAGTGGGCTGGCTGCCTTGCCACTAGGTCCGGTCTCCATCCAGAAGGCCTGATACAAAACTATCAGTTTCGCTTTGGGGCAGATCTTCCTGAAGGAGGGGATGGGAAGAAGGAGGGAACAAGCACCACTTGGTATTTATTTTCTCCCAGTCAAACGCTTGGCAGACTCTTCTTGCCCTTCTCCCTGATTACACCCCATCCAAGTTGTTCCTGGAAGAAAGGCTCTTCCTTATCTGCTCCAAACTGCTTTGGGTCAGGCCATGCGTGGCTTGTACGATGCTGTTGAAGATTATGCACAGCTGCACTGACGTATCCAAGGGTGCTGCTTCTCCAGCTACCCCCCTGTTTATTATGGGTGCCCTTGCCTGTGGTTCTTGGGTGGGCTTTCCTCCTGGACTCCTCCTATGCCACCTCCTGTTCCCACTCCCTCTGGATGGGAGCAGCTGGGAGACTGTTGGTGTGCATTATCTTGTCTAGATTATCTCTCCAGGAACCACAGATCAGGAAACTGCTCCACAGCTCCTGTCAGCCAAGTGGTACCTGGCATAGTCACCCTGTCTGGCTGACATAAGCGTCCCCCGAGACCAGAGGGCACAGTTTAGAGTCATAGCAGGATCCCAGATGTCACCTCAACAGACCTCAGTGCCTATGCACGGGCCCCTGAATCCTGACAAGGTCCCTAGTGACCATCATGGGAAGACAGACCCTGAGCTTACGTACAGCCCTTTGGACTTTGCAGGGGCAGGACTCAGTTTCTGTCCTCGTGCAGGATTGACTCAGCCTGTGTCACTCCCGATGGACATTTCTTCTCCTTATCCTTACAAACCTCTGGTGATGGAGATCCATGATCTTCCCTGTGGTGACTCCAGTGCTTCACCACCCTCTCAGCCAGAGATGGAGTTCAGCTGCTTCTCGCAAACATCTGATATCAACTTACACACCCTGTTTTCTGTGATTCCATGAGATGTCTGTGAAACCACAGCCTAAGTAACCTCCCAGAAAGAGCACAGTCAGGATTTCAAAAGCTGGAGCTATGGTGAACTTCATGACCCTCAAGGCAATGCCCATAATCATCCGGCTGCTCCTGGCAGGGTTTCAGTGCCAGCTGCAGCACATCTCTCCTGGGCATTTCAGAATCTGCTGAAAGTGGTGGGATCCTTGCAATGTACAGCATGGGTATGGATCAGGCGTGGGGAAAAGCATCCTCACATGATCCGAGGAAGCAGGAGTGAGGTCCTGGGTTGCAGAGTTTGGAGCTGGAATCCCTGAACTCTGTTTTTACTCTCTACTGTTGCGTCCCTCCTGGCAGCCTGCAGTCTTCGTTAAACTCAGCGAAGGAAGATGCGTAGCGTGCACCTGAATTCAGAGTGCTGCTGGTGCTAAAGCAACACCTTGCTCCACTGCTAAGGAGCAGGCCTGCATGCGGCTCCTTGTCCTCGGGGCTGGAGTGTGTCCTCTGGCCTGCAATGAAAAAGATAAACACACTGTGTTATCGTCAAGACTTTGCTTTTATTCGACTATAGTAAAAACAGGCCCTGCAAATCACTAACAAATTGTCTTTCTGCAAGTGAAAATGTTGGTAAAATCTGTCAGGGTTTCTTTATGCAGTGTAGGTTGAAAACGAAATTTAACTGCTCCTTCAGGCTTCCCTTCCCCTTCTTCTTCTGGCAAAGCCCCATTACCAGGATGGAAAGCATCAGTACTGAAATTTGCCATTAAAGTTTTAAAAGGCAACAACCACCGCAAACTTTTCCAAATAATTTGGAGAAAAAAACAACAGTAAAACCTAACAAAGCTTTTTTCTCTCTCCTTGTTTTGAGTAGTTGCAAAGAAAACCCTTTCCAAGGTAAAGCATGTCACAGGGGAAAGCATGAGAAAAGGCAAAGAAAGAGGAAAGTAATATGTGGACAGAGGTTGCATCAACAATATTCTGAGTCAAGGGACATTGTAAACACATTGTATATACTCGGAAATATTTTTAAACCGAAACAGAAGTTGAGAAGAAGGTAGCCCAGGGCAGAAGAAGAAAGATGTGCAGTTTGAGTTGGGAGCCCAGGGACAGTGAATCATCATCAGCCCTGAGAGGAAGCTTCAGGGCAGCATGGAAGGGGGCAGGAGCAGAGGCAGTGAGGCTGGGAAAGCCACCAAACTGAGTACGCTGGCGAAGGACATGGCAAGTCACTAACGCAAGAATGGGTCTTGGTATAGTCCTGTCGTCAGGTCACCCAAGCGTGCAGAATGTGTACAGCAGCTACCAAGGTGTCAGGGCCAGAGTCTGTCTGTACAGCTCCAGGTACAACCTTAAACAGCAGATACAAATTGTTAATAAAAAGAATGTTCATACAATAGTTCTTGCCATATGAGAGCGGGAAACATACCTAACAATGAATACCTAGGGATTTCCTGCTCTGAGCAGAAAATTTGGCTAGGTGACCTCCTGCGGTCCCTTCCAACCTGACTTCTTCTCCGATCCTATGAGCACCAGTCAATGTGCTCACCAGGGTCCTCATACATGTTGTGTTAAGGATGATGGAGAGGATGTGGCAAGTGATGATCAGAATGAATTCAGTCCACAGTGAACATCTTTCTCCAGACTTTGAATATGACAGAATTATAGAACAATCTAGGTTAGAAAACACCCTTAAGATCATCGAGTCCAAACATCAACCTAACACTGCCAAGTCCACCACTAAACCATGTCCCTAAGCTCTGCATCTAAACATCCTTTAAATACCCCCAGGGATGGCGACTCCACCACTTCCCCAGGCAGCCTGTTCCAGTGCTTGATAACACTTTCTAACCTTCCCTCTGGCACACCTTGAGGACA
>Ga0181612_125244_pt1 | contig 51830 bp, 28 predicted proteins | sample HoacroProtozoa21_FD_119630 | JGI IMG/M metagenome (GOLD analysis project Ga0181612, IMG submission 119630) | Hoatzin crop microbial communities from Cojedes, Venezuel. Combined Assembly of Gp0051906, Gp0051904, Gp0051908
CTCTGTGGGTCATCTAGTCCAACCCTCCTGCCGAAGCACCCACACCCTGAAGAGTGGGGTTCATGGCAGGAGTGTCACTGGTTCTTGAACCTGCATGGTAAGCTGTTGGAGACCAGTGCTTCAGCTGAAAAGAGGAAAGTAGCAAGCTGGAAAAATACTTTCTATATGCTGTTACTTAAATGTATACATATAGATTAAAGTTGACCAAGTCTACTGACCTTGGAGTAGGTAGGGCTTTCCTTATTGTTTTATAGTGCACTCTAAGCCAATGAAAAATATGCTTAAGGGATGAGTTCAAAGGCTAATTCCTTACTATTGCAGAAAAGGTGAAAGGCCTTTTTGAAACAGAAAATCTCTTCCAATCATAGGCCAGCCTGGGTTGGCTTTGTCTTTTCTGGAGCAGATTTTTATAGCCCTTGAGCTGCTGTAACTCCGTGTACTGCTTCAGTTAATCAGAAGAATATTCCCTGGGAGTGCAGTCTCTTCTTCACCCAGACATAGAGTAGTTCCTCTGGATTTCTCATCATTCCTATCCACGTTAATGCACTTTGGTTACCTACAGCATCTCCGGCCAATCATTCAGTTATTGTGTGAAGCAAACATGTGCAATTGTGTTAAAAGGGAAACTGGCAGAGTCTTTCATCTGTTTTTCCCTATACATTATTACTATTTAACGTCTGTGTTTGAAATACATCAGCAGAGTATTTCAGTTTATTGCAAGTTTACATTTATAGGTTTTAACCATGCTAAGACTGATGAACTTTGAGTGTAGGAGCTAGTGAAAAGATTAAACTCCGGCAGAGATCTGAACAGTGTCTAATACAAATATTGTATTCATGGAATAAAAAAGACCCCAGAAAATTTTGGGCCATTTCTGATACGTACAGGACATTGTCTAAATTTTGCAGCTTCACTTCCACACCTTCCTAATGTCCCATGAAAACTATGGCTATCGTGACAGAGGAAGGTGGGAAAATAAAGGCAATGTTAATAAATAAATTGATAAATAGATCAGGACTTGAATAAAGATCTTGATAGAATGGCTGGCGGCTGAATTTTGGAGACATGAACGAAGTGGTTGTAGAGTGTTAATAGTAGGTTTGCAGTGAGAGAGATTTAAAAACAGAAGCCAGAAACAAGATGAACGAAATTCAGGGGAAGTTGTGGGGGACAGAGGAGTTGCCACGTTGTTCGTAGAGAGTTGCACATTTCTTAGTGCTAAACTAGTTCATGTCATGAAGCATCATTTTTAAACTGTAGTGAAATAATGGAAATGAGCAAAAAAATGAGTAAAAGCCTAATTCCAGCCCGGGTTCTTACGCTGACCTGCCATGCAGCTCTGAGCGAGCTGTTCAGCCTCAGCAGGCGTGTTGCCCTCTGGGCTGGGCATAGCAGCGTCTCTCTCAATGGACTCCTCACAGAATTCACTTACTGATTTGTTTAGAGCTATGTAGTCTGCCTTAATAGTAGTTTTCTGTTTGTATCCCAAGTGTTCATCATATTTATTAGCCTAGAGGAATGTGCCAGGTACTTATATTTGCTGAAAGTAAACATTAACGTTAACGATGGTTGGATGGACAAGGGGGAAAGCAGTCCAGCTCTCTTGTTTGAATGGTAGCCTTATTTGTGCGGTTATACTCTCTTGTTCCATGGATACCACAGCTCACTTGTGGAAGCTGGAGCTTCTGATATCAAGAAAGGTCTGTCAGTCAGCTGCAAAACTGATTGCCAAGGTTAATTTTTTGATAGCAGTCCTTAACATTTTCTTCCTTATGAAACCTCCTTCCGGTCTTAATCTCTGGTCTGCAAAAAATGTGCCAAGAAACCAACCCAATTTGATGAGATGAGTTTGACGATATCGATCTGCAAAAAGACCGCTCAAACCAACCAGGTTGTTAGAGTCATGATGAGAAACTTGTTTGAGAGCCTTAGCCTTGTCTTGTCAAAATACATTTTGTAAGAGCATGGCTTGTTTGCAAAAGCCTTTCAGCCCCGTTCTGAGGAGCTCGAGTAATTCCATGGGCTCAGACACTGTAATTGTTCATTGGGCTTGAAATAAGGGAGCATTAACTTGCGCTTATCAGGTGTCATAGAGACAAGAGGATTTTGAGTTCCTTTCACTGTGTGCCACCAATTTGCACTCTAATGCTGTTAGAATCTGTTTGCTTACGATTGCTTTTTTTAATCTAGTTGTAAGACCTCTGGAATAAAATAGTAGCCTGGTGGCACTTTACATAAGCAAACCTCGTGTCAAAGTTGACTCCCAGTGATGAGGATGCAAGTCAAGAGCGGTAGTGATTCTGATGCTGTAGGGCTTCCAACTTGGGCAGGGTCCCAGCGATGCCGGCCAAGAAGCACCTGCTGCCGCCTGATGTGAGGATGGATACCAACGATGGCCTTGTGAAACAGCCTTCATCCCACCTTGGCTGCCGGATTTGGGCTTGGCCAAGACTGTCATGGCCTGAAGAGACAAGAAGGATTCACACTAAAAGGAGGGGACAGAGTGGCAACGCAAGCATTTTTGTTTTGTGTTGGTATTCACTTGAAACACCGAGGTCAGCAGACAGCAGGCTGCTGCTCACAGGTTTGAGGAAGGAGCCTTATGGAAGATGCACCATTCACACCAAGACAGATGTTGTTACATGGATGGGAACAGCTGCCTCCTTTTTCAAAGCTGTTATCATGAAGTACATTTGGTGCTCTAAAGAAAATGTCTGCTTGTTGAGGCTGATGAGAAATCATACGCCAAAGTGAATTGCGTTTCAAAGCATTGGACATTATGAATTATTTTTATGAGCTCTTCTCCACATTGCCTGCAAAATCTTTAATTAAGAATGTAGTTAACTGAAAACTTAAATATCCCCCAATTAGTGTGATAGCTTTTTGATGCTTTCAGTATGGAATGCTTAGAAAAGAAGTGAGAGAATCCAGCATTTCCTACGCAGTAATATGCTTGTGATCTTGATCAGTGGTGCTGATGAGAAGTACGGGAGCCTTTGCAGTAATACTATTGTTCAGTTAAAAACTGAAAATTTCAATTTAGTAGTAACATTGAAGCTTGTAAATTGTGTGCTGATGTGGGAAAAGAAATGGTGACACGGACAACTAGAAGTGAGTGGAAGAAGAGCGCTTACTGGTAACCTCTGCTCACCGTATAAGCTGCCACTTAGGTATCTGAAGGTGGTGATACAAATACGCTCAGCTGATTAAAAAAATATCAATTTGATAAACAAAAAGAGGGAAAAGTTTATTAAATTTGTCTTCTGAGTGAGTATGTTTAAAACTTCTGTGGTTTTCAACCTATGGGACAGACTTAGAGCCTTGGCAGCAATTGGAGTCAGAGTTTGGCTTACAGGGCAGGGTGACTGTGTGAGAACACTGCGCTAGAAACAAAGCTGTAGATTCAACCACTTTCTCCTAATACTAGGGTTCGGAGCTGGCTTGCTTATCATTACTGCTGTTTTTCAGATATTGGGTTAAGATTACATCTCCGCCTTTTTTTTCCTTTTTCCTTTTTGCATCATGCATTGCAACAACAGGTGTCCGCCGACTCGAGCTCCTCCATGAACTCCAACACGCCTCTGGTGAGGATAACGACTCGCCTCTCCTCTACTGCCGATGCCCCCATGCTGGCGGGAGTCTCCGAATACGAATTGCCAGAAGACCCAAAATGGGAGTTTCCAAGAGACAAGTGAGTAGCCTGTTTCTCTTAGCACTACCTACATGTGCCTGAAAAACATGACGCACTATGAAAGGAAACATCTTTCCCGATGTCTCCCAGGGTCTCTTTAGTTCAGAGAAAATCTCAGTTACCGGAACCTCCTCTGAAGATCAAGATCCAATTCAATTATCCAAAATCAGTCTTCCTTTAAAATAGAAGCTGAATTTTCTCTGCCTGTTGTTCTGCTTTGATTTTCAGGTTTCTGGCAGCATTTCAGGTACCCTGCTGAAATGTAAGTCCTCTGTTATGAAAGGAGTGAATCTGAAATGTTATTTCAAAATACGTATGATTTAGACTGGGTGTCCACATACAAACATTGTTGAAGGGCAGTCAAGGTTTCCCCAAGCAATACCTCTGTACATTAAACCATATCTCTTAGTTGATTACTTAATTAGTTAATATTTATAAAATAGGTAATGAAATACCATGTAGGAGATGGAGAAAGTCTAGAATATGGTATCAGACAAACTTTTCTTTCTGTCAGGACCTTCTGGATAGGATATTGTGTTGATTTAGTATCAGCCTGTATTAATGGAGATGATGGTTTTTGATTTAGTGGGACAATCTGCATGTTGTGTACATATATATACAACTTCTGTGGCTTGAAGGTGTTAGGTTTCAAGCAGAGCACACTGAATGTATGCAAATAATATCTGATATAGGCAAATTCATATGACTACAGAATATTTTCTTCAGTCTGTTGACTAACATGCAAAACGAGCTGCTGAATAATCTAATTAAAGCTGTAACCATAGTTCTTAATATAAAAAAAGACATGTAAAAGAGAGATAATAAAACCATGATTACATATTAAAGTTAGTATTAACTTTAAGAAGTGTTTAGGTGACTTTGAGAAAATAACACCTTTTGCATGAACAGTTCTCTTTCTAAGTTCAGCATCGTAACTTTTGGGTAGAAGAGCTGCAATTTTGAACCTTCTGACAACTGTTCTGGAAATTATTTTAATGATGTAGCTGAAAACTAGTGCAAAATGCTGTAATTGCCACCTGCAGTATTCTAGTCAGCAGTGGGGGCCTGTATATGAATTTCTGTCAGCCCATACCCTGGGGGGATACACGAAATGCGGAAAATTTTAGAGTGCTAAACATTTAAATCCAGCATTCAGCGCAAAGGTAGGTGGAGTAAATTTGCAATGAAAGGAGGCTATTTAGAGGCAGTTTATTAGGTTGGGGGGCAGGAGGCACACAATGAGGGGTTTGTTACTTTAGTCCTAGCAGGGCAATAGCACATAAATTAACCAGTTTCCAATGCAAATGTTTGTTCTCTGCCAAGATCCTAAATTCAATTTCAGTTCTGGAGAAAATGCAGGATGACCTCAGCATAGCATACGCTGCCCTTCAGTCTTTGCACCTTTTTAAACTCGCGTTTGCTTTAGAAACCAATCCAAAACAGCTTGAGGAATTCTCACTGAGGCAAAGACTGCATTTGACAGGGAGTCTGCGGGCTGCCCTCGGGAGGAACCACCTCTCACTTCTTTCTTGTGCCTGAGCAGATAAGCGGGGTTTTCAAACCACTTAGCCCTGGTCTAACCCTCTCCTGCAGATGGTACGACAACCTCTCCCTGTATTTCAAGAGGGAAGGCACAAGTCTGTGATTGTAAGAATGAGTCCCTGTGTATAGCGTATCTGTGAATCCTGCTTTTGACCATGGAAAGCCAAGATCTTGAGAACTCAGTTATGCAAATGCTTATCCATATCTGGCCCCTGCACTGGATAACGTTAGCAGCATCAAACCCGCCGAGCACTCTGATTTCTGTCATGGCGCTGCTTCTGGACTTAGATGATAATTTCTGCAGGTTACAGAGCCCAAATCTGGCCCTGAAGCACTTAGGCTGGAACCAAAAAGATTTTGCCTAGAGGCTTTGAAGTTTCTTTTTTATTTTATCTCTTTATCCTCCTAAAGTTGAGATCGACATCTCTGTGTCTGTCTGTTACAGCTGAGCAGGTTTTGCAAGCAGGTATATGCTCCACAAGATGCATTTTGCATAGCCCACTTAATGACTGCTCTTTTTAAAAGGTTTCTTACGTTGATACTGTGGTTACAATAGAGCTTGAGTTTCCCCCAGTCTCCGTTTCCCACTCTCTGAGCAGAGCCCGGGTGTGCAGATAGGAGGCATCTCCCGTCACCCTCATACACGGCATTTGTGGCAGCAAAGAGCCTGCAGCCAAGAAACAGCCTCTGTGCTAGACCCAGCTGTGGGTCACTACAGCACCCTGTCTCACCCTTGAAGGGATCAAAGCACGGGGGGATGCGGGGGGATGTCAGCAGAGCCATCTTGCTCTGGGTGGGGAGGCCGTGGAGAAGCCGGCTCGCGGGAGCCGCTGGGGTCTGCCAAGTGCTTTGTCCCACGGAGGTGCTGCCTTGGTGCCGCTGCTCCGCGGCCGCGCCGGGACGTGTGGCAGGGGAGCGGGGCCAGCCGCCACGGCAGCTGCTGGCAGCGGCTCAAGGCTCCCGAGCATTGCGGGCGCCTTTGCCCGGGCTCTGGTAGCAGAAACCACCCCACCGAGCTTTCACCACGTGCCTGTCACCGAACTTTTTCCTTTCCAATTCTCCTCCTTCATCCTCCCTCCTCTCTCCCACAAGAAGGCGGCCGTCCGGCCACCTCATCAGCCACACGAAAGAGAAGCGGGTGCAAAAATTATCCACAGGTGCACCCAAGCATGGTGTCTACTGACTTGTTATCTCTGTCCTGTCTAATCCCTTCGGCGCAAGAGGGCACTAGGCAGGTGTTCACAGCCTGCATCCCCAAACAAAAAGCAGGAATATGAATTTTGAGCTGCCTGAGAGCAGGTTTGATTTTCCTTTCTGTTTCCACTGTGATGTTCGATCACAGGGGTTAATAATATTTAAAACATCCCCCTGCTCTGAATACCACCCTGTACCACACAAATCACCAGCTGCCTGAAAGCCACCACGTGGCCACACGCACAAAGGAACGTTTCTTTCGTCTCCTCGCGGTGGAATTGAAGAAGACGACGACCGTCTGTTACAATGCCAGGAGAAGCTTTCGTGTTGCTGGCTGCGCCTGAATTTCAGCCGTGGTCCGCTTGTTGAAAGCTCTGCCCCTCTGCGCAGTGTCTGGCTGCTCGCCATCGAGCACGGCCTCTTATTACAAGCAGAGGGGGAGCTTCAAAGCTGGGTTTAGCAACTGGTCTGCCCGTATGAGATGCTCACTGTACCATCCCTAAGAAAATATACTGCAGAGCGCACGAAAACCGATGCGCACTCAGAGTCTCATTAGTTCCATATGATAAATGCTCCATGCTCCAGCAAGTTGTTGAAAGCTTTTTATATTTAGCCCTGGAATTTGACTGGCTGCATCCCTTCACCAGATGCCGCGTGTTAATCTCCTGTTTACACCTCCAGGCTGACGCTGGGTAAACCCCTGGGAGAAGGTTGCTTTGGGCAAGTCGTCATGGCCGAAGCGGTGGGGATTGACAAAGACAGGCCAAAAGAAGCGGTGACTGTGGCAGTGAAGATGTTGAAAGGTAAGAAAATGGGCTGATTAGGGATCGGCATAAGTGATGTGGCAGTTCTCATCCACAAAAAGTTTCTTTTGTGGCATCTGAACTCTGTCATCGTGGAGCGGGTCAAAGAGCACATAGCTGACCTCAGCCTTCAGCAGTCTGGGGTGTAAATCTGTGCCCTTGACAGCCTGTTTATCTTGAGCAGTGAGTATTTAGGAGCCACGAGATGTATTAGCATCGTGTTGGTCTCTCTGCTTTCAGTTTAGCTCATGTCAGAAGCTGTCCATGTGTAGATCCTAGCCCGTTTAGTCCAGGGGGTTGGTGCCTATTTTAAATTTAATTGTAAGGCTAGTTTTCAGGAAAGGCATGGTTATTGGAGGCTTGATAGCTAGGGACAGCGTTTTTGTGTCTGATATTACTGTGTTGCCTCTTAACATACAGCAATGAAGAGGTGGTCAGTCCATCAAAGAGGGTGAGACTACTTTTTGTTAGGACACAACACATGACTTTTCCAGTATATAATGTAAGTTAGACAAACAAGTCCCGTGTTCTGCATTTGGAAGCATGCATGTTTTACACCAGCTCGTGAGCCTTCATTGAGTTCGGGGTGGCACACTAGAAAATATGAACTGAACTTGTGTCTTGTACAGATGATGCTACAGAAAAAGATCTGTCTGACCTGGTGTCAGAGATGGAGATGATGAAGATGATTGGGAAGCATAAAAATATCATCAATCTCCTTGGGGCCTGTACCCAGGATGGTGAGTAGAGAAAAAAAGGAAGCCAGGGCTTTCCAACAGGTCTGCAAAAGTCTCATTAATCATAATTTTTCAAGACTTTTTAAGGAAACAGTCATGCCGTGATGGGATTTTTAGATATTTCCCTGGCTTAGCAGCAATATTTTAACTTCTGTCTCTCGTTATACTTGCAGTTTAATATAAGAAAGGGCACTATATCATATGAAAACTCTCTAATCCCTTGCTGTAGGGAAAAAAATGGCATTTTACAGGGGCTTTACCTGTGCCTGCTGTTCTGAATTGTCAGTCTTGCTTTAGTGGAACTTGTATCCCATGAACATGAAATGAGCGCTTTTACCCTCTAAAGACCACGGTGTTTTTATTAAAAGCTAATTGTGTCATGTAAAGCGATGCAGAATGGCATAAAATTGTGAAAATTTGAAAAACTTCAGCAGAACTTTCCCCTTGTTTGGGATCTCACGGCATTTTTGGATTGAAAATGCTTGCTTTTTGGTACCTGGCATGGTCTGGAAGAAATAGGCGCTGGCCCAGGGTTTAGGTACTTTCAGCCGCTAACTGTAGCTCTGCCACTGTCCTGCTGCGGAGCCTTGGACCTCCTTTTCTTTCAAGTTGTGCTTACTGAGTTCACAGTTAAGCATTTATTGATTCAGTTTGTTTGTTGTGGAACGCTATTTCACACAGTTCTGTTTATCCAAAGGTCCATTGTACGTGATAGTAGAGTATGCTTCCAAAGGAAACCTGCGGGAGTACCTGCGAGCCCGCCGCCCCCCGGGGATGGAGTATTCGTTTGATATTAACAGGGTACCAGAAGAGCAGATGACCTTCAAGGACTTAGTGTCGTGCACATACCAGTTGGCAAGAGGCATGGAGTACCTGGCTTCCCAAAAAGTAGGTAGAACTCAGCAAATATCGCACAAAGCACACGGTGCATGTTTGTTCAGCGCTTTTTTAGTTTAGTTTTTGTTCTCATCTCATTTGTGCTCAAGAATTTGCTGGGACAAGGACCTTTCTCAAACAAGTTGCGTAACCCATATGCTTGGAGATCAGTGGGAAAATTCATACGCTTAAAGTTTTTAATCTCTGTTTAATGATATGCTAAAATGAGGCCCAGAATGGATCATTTAAAGTAAATATTGCGTACGTATCTGCTCTTTGATTTCATAAGCACAGGTGGTCACTTGGTTACACAAGTCACATTACTCCACCCATGAGACAGCAGGCACCACTCGCCTTCTGTTTCCATCAATTCGACCAAATCAGCTCATGTAGTGATGTAAAATAAATGAATTCGGCTAGTGAAAGGATTTGCAGAATGATGTAGGCAGAGCTGAGAATACCACAAGAAGCCAGGGCAAAAATTTTAGACAGAAAAGGCAAACAGAAGTGAATTGGTCACTGTAAATTCCGCCCTTTACTTGAAACTGCTGTTTGTCAGGAGAGCTAGCTTGTTGAAAGAATTTATTTATCCTGTTCTATCCCTAGAAACTTCTTCAACTTTTTGTCAAACATTTTTTTTTAACTAGTAATTTGACTAAATTATAGTTATGAAACCTTAAATAGGCCTGCGTAACTAGCTCTGTAAACATATTGTGGCTTGGTGGATGAGCGATCCAGAATACCCTGGGTGGTGTTTGGACCCAAGGTCTAAACCAGAGCAGCAGATATTGATGATAAGTGCTTCCTGCAAGGTGTGGAGTGGTTAGTGGGATTTATACCGATTTCCAGTCGTGTCCACTTCCAAGTGTGGAGCTGTTTTTAGCCAAGGACCAGAGCTGAGTGTAAACCTCCAGTCCTGTTGTGTGCAGTCATGGGGTTTTTTATTGCTTTTCTGCACTTACAGAAGAGGAATTGAGGTCTAATTTTGTTTTCATGCTTTTGTTTTGAAACAGTAATTCTTGGTGTAATAGGTTAGACAGGGCAACATGCATGGTAGCAAGACAAAATCGAATGGAGTAAGCATGAATAGTGTATTAGGTAAAGCACCTTAGGATATCTCTTTCTAAGATTAGTGAAACATTTTTCTGGCAAGGAACCACATCCCAAGAAAATAGAGCTGTTGTGAAAGGAAAAAAAATAAATCTTTTGATTGGCAAATCTTGAGAACAAGCTTCCACCTGGGAAGCTCTGAAGTGCTGCTGTAGGACACTGCCAAGAAGGTGTGCGCTCGCACAGATGCACGCAGCAGAGCCATTTCATCCTTGGTCCAGTTCCTTTGCAAAAACACTTGATCAGCGCCGCACCGAACTTGACGGAACGTGAAGCTTTGTGCAAGGCAAAGGGAAAACAAAAGCAGCACATAGTAAAACTGCGCACTTCGGTTCTTCAGATACCCCGCCATTTCTGTGTGTATTTCACTAGTTCTTTTCCCCTTGGGGATCCATTTATTGAGCTGGAATAATTAGAGAGCTGGTCTTCTCACGGTATTTCCATTGTGCAGGAACTATGAGAAGGACAGTGTTCTTGTTATTTCAATCCAAGAAATGGCTCACTGAGACCTCAATTGAAAAAAAAAATAATAAAGAAGATTCCTGGGCACCTACTTTTTTGCCTAGCAAAACGCTTTCCCTTACAAGCAATTGTACATTGGAAATGGGATGTTATTTCTAAGTTGGATGGATGCTTTTTAAAATTCTGCTGATGTGTCCTTTCCATTGTTCCAGTACTGTGCAAGAACCAGAGGGGAGCTCCAGACACAAGGGCTGACCCAGATCATTGCAAAGAGACAGTGAATCCATCAGAGACAGACGATAACAGGGTTTGAATCGTTGGGTGTATTCACCCTGAGGTGTTACGTGCTGTCTGAGATGCTCTGCGGTACCACTGGCCTGTCGCTCCAGCAAGGCACAGGTCTGCTGTGGGTCCTGTGTCGTCCCTTGTATTCTTACCAAGATACCTTAGGTATCACAGGGCATCTCAGATGACAGTATGTGCTTCTATTTAGGCAACTAAATTGAGTTCCTAGCGTCTTGGAGGCTGTTCTTGTAGGGTTTGAGAACAGGGGCAGGGAAGCAGGAAGGCTGGCCTGTGTTGTTTCTGCTACCATAGCATTGCTGACACTGAGTTAGAAGACTGATCTGACGCTGAAAGCATGTACTGTTGTCTGGTCCTGTGCACATGAAGGCATTGCTGGAGCAGGTTTTTCCTGGCAGTTCCCCATGGCTAACCCAGTGAGGAGCAGAAGCTTTGTAGGCTCATTTTACCCAGGCGGGATAAGAGATCTCAGAAAATTGCTGGGGCAAGTTATAATGCCAGAAAGAAATTGGCTGTTGTACAGTTTTTTTTGTAGTGGTTCAGTCCAGCATGTCTATGCACATGCTGAAATAAAAAGGGTGACAGAAAGAGTAATCCAAAATTGAGGAGGTGAAAAGAAGAAGGGATATTTAACTTGAAAGGAAGTAGAGTATCCTGGGGGGATTCCAAATGCGATGTGTGTTACCATGCCCCTGCTGCCACCTTGTATCATCCCTAGTAAAGCTGTTCAAACACAGCAATAATATCACAAAGTCCTTCCCGTGTCAAGAATTCAGGATAATGCTGACATGAAGGAAAAACCTCTGAGGAGATAACATTTTGAGTGTCAGTATCAAAGTTGTTTAAAAAGCAAACAGCCCAACCCAGATTGGTGTGCCTTTTTTTTTTTTTTAAATTACATTGTTACAGTCTCATGGTTGAAGTAAATACACACACCCTAGACATCTAGTTTAAAATTATCTACTGTGGGTATATCTTATATTAAGATCTTCTATATTGAAAATGGTTGCGCGGATCCAGACTGTCAGGTTTTAGCTCTGGTGAGACGATGTAACTGAAGAGCAGGGACATAATAAAACGCTCATTAACAGTATTTGTAATGAAAGTGCTGCAATACCTGTACCTGGGCATGTGTAGCAGAGCGTGAGTCACAGCGTGGCGCGGTTTGGGTCACCACCCAAGCTGTCAGCCTTAGCAAAATAGAAGTCTTAAATAAACCAGGCTTTTCTGAGAGGCTTCTTAGGGCTGTCGTTCAGCTTGGAAACGCCGGCTGAGGGGATGGATTGCAGGCATGAAGACAACCGTATTTCGCAGGCTTGTAGTAAACGTGTGGCTTTCCCACCTTGTTGTTGGCGTTAAAATATGCAAAGGAGACTTAGGTACGGTGTAGAAGTAATTTCACTTTTACAGCAGTTTATTTCAGTGGGCCTTTTTTTTCCTTTTCTTTCCAGTGTATCCATCGAGACTTGGCTGCAAGAAATGTTTTGGTAACTGAAAATAATGTCATGAAAATAGCAGACTTCGGTTTAGCCAGAGACATCAACAATATAGATTATTATAAAAAGACTACTAATGTAAGTGGATGGTTTTCTTCTCTCTGGAAACGAGTGTTTCTTTCAATGATTCACTTCAAAACTATGGTTATAAACTTAAAGGGCTTCTTGTACAGCAGCCTCACTTTTCATCGCAGACAGAAAACGGGGATCAAGGACGTAAGTGTTTCTGTCCCCTCTTACAGGGACAGTTAAAGAGATAACCAAAAGGGCTGTGTATGGTATGATTTGTTAGAAATGTATAAATACAAGGATTGTTTTTTGTGCATCCCTGGCTCCAATCGCTTGAAATAAGTGGAAATATTCCTTTTGATTGCTGCTGATTTTGTACCAAATCTAGGATCTTGAAAAACACTGTATAAACAGTGCTAGCAATAATCATCATAAAAATCCTGTCTATGTGTGGTAGCACCACACACAGCTTTATGCCTTTTGCCTGTACTTAGCTTGTTATGTATGAGTTGTGGTGGTAGAATCAAAGTGGGGTTAGAGATTGGGAAAATTGGTTTTTACTCCCCATTCGGTCACCATTTTGGTGTTCAACCTCTACTGAATTGAGAAGATAAAACATTTCAGATGTGGTTCTTGATGCCTAGTTTGAGCAGCTTATACCTCCCTTTCGGGGCATCTCTTAAGATCCTGACCAACTACACTTGGGTTTTGATGGGAACCTTGCAGAACTCATTCAGTTCTAATCTTTAATATTTTGCATAAATAGTAATTATTATTAACAATCATGTTAAGTGGCTTACCTATGAAAATAAAGCGCTAAGCGATTAATGGCATTTTAGTGGTAATATTTGCCTACGTTCAAAAGACAGAGCACCCAGGTACGGGCCCATCAGTACTGGAGGGAGCTGAACCTTCTTCCTACTGAATTTAGTGCGATTCCTGGGTGCTGAGCACAGCAGCCGTTGTGTGCAAAGCAACAGGCGGTTGTGACCCTGTGAGCTTGGGGCCGCTTCAGAAGGTGGAAGAGGAAAACAAAATTTTTGGATTTAGTGATCAACTTATTTTTTGAGTCAGGACTGCTTTACAGAGGATTATTGATTTGGTTTTTTTTGTCTTTAAACAGCCATAACGATCTTTTTAATTTTGATCTGCTTATACTGTCGTTCTCCTAGCGAGCAGTCTGGGAACTCTTTTGGTGCCCTCAGTGGTTTTAATTTTATCTTCAATGTTTACATCCATTTTTTCTTAACGGTCTCCCTACTTTAGCCCATTTTACTATTTTTTTCCTGAAAATTTTAAAGGTAGGTTATGTTCTCGTTTGCATTAGTCTATACCCTGAGGATTGATTAATCCTTTTAAAAAATTGCTGTTCAAATCATCCTGTAAATTGCTGCCATTTTAATTTTTCTTCCCTTCCCCTCCAAACTTGCAGGGACGGCTTCCAGTAAAGTGGATGGCTCCAGAAGCTCTGTTTGACAGAGTTTACACGCATCAAAGTGATGTGTAAGTGGCCTTGTCTGAATGGGGTTTTTGGGCCGTGGGAAGGAGGGCTGTTTTTGTTTGTATTTGTAAAAGTTTGAGATATTTTAGATGTATTTTTCTGTTGGCCTTTACCTTTAATCGTTTTCATTCTGTTTCACATATTAATGATGGAACAGGACTTGCCCTTAGAAAGTGAGGATTTTATGGTAGACTGCTAACCAGTGCTCTGTTACTAATCTGCCCAGCTTCAAAGCACATGAAAGGTGGAAAATGCTAACCTCCTTCTGTCAGTGCGGAAGTTTCCCCCCTTGAACTTATTTACGGATGTGCAGCTACAAAGAGTCTATCTAATTTGCTTGGCTTTTGACATACTCTGGACTTCCTTCAGGTTTTTTTTTTTTTTTACAAGAAAAAGAAAGAGGGAAAAGAAAGAAAGAAAAGAAAGTTCCTGAAAACTTCCTGTAAAATTTTCTGCTAAAATTAGGTATAATAAAACATAGGCTGGATATACTGGAAAGGTTTTCTCTGATTTTTTAGAAGTGGTGCTGCTTCCCAGCAGTACTTCGCATGTAGTAGGAAATCATTGGACTCTGACGCTTCAGAATCTTTTAATGTCTGCCCAGAGTGGCTGGCTGATGCAACCGCTCGGGATTTATTCTGCTTCCTATTACAGTTTCCTAGGCCCATCTACGGTACTCGCGTGAGTTGTGCTGGAAGTAGACGTGTATTTTTATGCAGTGCAGATGAAGATCTTATGTTTTTTATTTCTCCAAGACAATCTGTTAACTGTAAAGGGCTGGATGCTTCCCAGCACAGGTGTAAGAGGTTATGCATGTCAGCGCAGGGTTAAAAAGTAAAAGGGCAGGGTGGAGAAAGTAAGAGGTATCTCCTCTTTCTGTGACCGGGGTGCACTTCCCGAGCTGCTCTTTCCTTAAGAAAAGCATTTACTGAGGCTTTTTCAGCAATCTTTATGTTATTTACAAAGGAAACTATATACACAGGTTAAAGGTGGATCAAACTTTTGTTTTAAAAGAAGGTCTTGGCAAATATATTGAAGTGAATGTGAAGTAAACTACTTCACTGCTTCAGGACTGAAAGTCAGCTGGAGCTCCTCAGCAGCCACGGAGCACGAGGATTTCGGTGCTGGAACTTGGAGGCTCTTGGCCCCGTGGTGCCTTTGAAGGCGGCTAAAGACAATATTATTGCAAGTCTGTGCAAACAGTTTACTAAAATACACGGCTGCAAAGCTAGGAGAGCTGCGGGGAAGCTCGGGAGCCAGCGCAAGCTGCGTGCTGTTGCTCACCTGGCAAAGCTGCCTTCCAGAGAGCCCGCGGTTGCCAGCAAGGCGTGATCAGGCAAGCTCAGGAGGAGGTGGCAAGCAGGCAGGAAAACTGGCTTAAAAAGATCCTCCTTCATTTCCAAACAAAAATGCGTTAGAAAAAGTCAAAGAGCAGAATGATGTAAAATATTTTTGTCTTGAACAGCCTGCTTTTTCCACAATATCCTGCCGCGTAATTGCAGACCAGCTCCGCTGTGAGCGTTCTGTAAATAATTAAGCTGTGAAGACGCAGTTCTTTGCGGTAGCCTTGGAAACTGGGGTGCTTGGAGCACACCAGACAAAGGTGAAGAGCGTGTTTGAGAACATGCTCAGCTCAGTCCCTGTTGCTGCCCATTCAGCTGATGCACTGCACAGACCGATGTGTCCCGCTCAAGGCCCTCAGAGTTGAGCAGACGCTGGTTGAAGCATCTCCTGAAAGGGACTGGCAGTCGTTGCATCTGTCACAGACACATGTCTGTTTTCATCAGTAAGGCAGATCTCCTAACGCAGTTTTCTCTTTCATTTGTAGTTGGTCATTTGGTGTGTTAATGTGGGAGATCTTCACGTTAGGAGGATCGCCCTACCCAGGAATCCCAGTGGAGGAACTTTTTAAGCTGCTGAAGGAGGGGCACCGAATGGATAAACCTGCCAACTGCACCAATGAACTGTAAGGACCCTGATTTGCTGTGCCAGCATTGACAGGCACAAACCATACCCAATTCATGTGGTTAATGTTGCCCCCAGCAGAATCAAACATTTTCAGAGTTGCCCCAATCTTAAAACTGTGGATATGTGTGTATGTAGTTATGTAAAGAAAAGATATGAAAAGGTCGTTGGGAAATGTTTGGCAGAGGATACTTCTTTACACACCCTGCTGTGATCCCGTTGAAAAGAGAAGTGGTCACCTACAAACCAGTCTTCATCAGTGTTTTTACACTTACACGTGTTTTATTTTACTCTTGTGAACATGAAAATTCCTAAATGGCGCACACATCACTAATCCTATGTAAAGTATGTCAGGCTGGTATTGTGCACAACAAAATACACTTGGGAACTTCTGCATTAACACCACATTATCTCCTGCTGATGAGGGGAGAGTATTTTCTCTTTCTGTTATTTCAGTATAGCCCTTCACTGCTCTTACATTTCTCCCCCCCCATTTTAACTTCTTCACTTTGCAAAGGCTGCAGTCCCTAACATGCAAAAATATTTAAGCATGTGTAAATTAATAGCATTGAAATTCCTGGGACAGAAGGCTACAGAATTAGGTCCACAAAAAGGTAATTCAGACACTGGGCAGGAGAGATACAGGAGTAGAAAAGCACCTTTGAGGGCAAGCAGCTTTGTGCAATTTTGGGAAAGACGGCGGTCCACGTGTAGGGCTGTGTGCTCACTGCTTTACTTGTGACGAAGAACATTGACTGTGTATGAAAAGGTTGACGAGAAGGATGTGTGACTTTAATTAAGCCAAGAAAATGGATATTTCTTACAGCTATATGATGATGAGAGATTGCTGGCATGCTGTGCCTTCACAGAGACCAACTTTTAAACAGTTGGTGGAAGACTTGGATCGGATTCTCACTCTCACAACTAATGAGGTAGGTAAATTGTTTCCCTCCATAAGCTGCTGATCAGGACAAATGGTTCAGGAGGCAGATGGAATTTATTCAATTATGAAATCCTGCTGAAGTTCTCTTCTTGTTCTGTTTGTCGTTGTCCTCTGAGGTTACACGCAGCTAAACTATGTATCCTATGAAATCCTTGGTTTCTTGCCATTATGCCTGGATTTATGTAACTAAACAGAAACACGTCTTTAAAGTGTTTTTGTTTATTTCTCATTGCATCTTTTGAAGTTTTTAGCATAGCTGCTAAAAGGGACTACATGTGGCAGGTTGAGAGGCGATGTTTACGTTTCAACATGAATTTCATCTGAAGGAGGGATGTAGAGTTCATGGTGTTTTTCATTTATCATCTCGGTTTGATTCCCAGCCATGATATCTAGGTCAGAAAAGGAGAAATTGTCAATGGTAGATTTCAGATTATATGTCTGAGAGTGAATTAAGTTCACTGAAATAGCTCTCTGTGGAGGGAATGAGGACCCATGGGGAACGTGCGAACAGCCATCCAATTATCCAAAGGTCCTGCCTAACACTGCTTCAGGTTGGCATATATGAATGCAAAAAGGTTTCATTTGAAGAGCATTCTTTCAGAGGTCTGAGATATTATTAGTTTTAGCAAGGAACACTCTGATTAGGGTATTCACGCAGGAATCGGTTCTCAGTGCTGAATCACACGCACCTGTGAGGAAGATCAGAAGTGATGGAAATGTTGATTCTTTTGGTGGAAATTTCTTTTGAGAGAAAATAGTTGATGTCCCAGAAACATTTTACAAATTCCTGTCATTTCTGAGAAATTATATGTACAATGAGAGGGGAAAATAAGAACAAAACCTCTACAGAGGAAAGTTGCAGCAACTTGTTTTGACCATTTCAAAATAAATTCTTCAAATTTGCTAAGATTATAGCAGTTCTTTATAAGGGGAGAGAAAAGGGAGAAAACAAAGACTTAGATCACTTTATATTGGTCCGCAACATTACTTTTTAATTTTTCAGGATTGTTGGAGAAATAAAAAACAGATTTTTAAGCAGCATTAGGAAAGGCTGTATGCAGTAGAGATGACAGGAGAACCTGAGTAAAGACATGCCATTTTTTATGATCATCCTTTGCCCAGTAGATCAGGTCGAATGAGATTCTTGACTTCAGTAGCAGCTATAAATTTATCTGGATTCTGTTTTGTATGGTTTACCCTAAGAAGTGGCCCCTTCAGGGATAGCTCAGAGATGAGGCAGGAATCAGCGCTCCCTGCAGAGTCGGAAATGCAGCTCTGTGTACCGTTACCATTTTCCCCTCACCCAGTACCGATGGCGTCTTGTCCTGCCTAATTTATATACGATTTCACAAGACCGGTTGGAGGTGGGCTGGCTGCCACAGCGGAGTGCTGGGTGGCTTGGACTGGGATACACATTTGCAAATTCAAGAGGGAGGGTCTGGGCTGCAATTCTGAGCCTGGGAAAGGATATTGCTTTCTTTTTTCTTGAGTGTGTGTTTAACCATCTTGCCTTCCCAATTCCGTACTGCTCATGGACCTGGAATGATCTCAAAGGTAACCTGAAAAGGCCTTTAGGGTTATGTAAATTACTTTAGACTCGAATCGTAGGAAAAAATGGCTGGAAAAAGCTCAGGAACGCATCCAGTTCGTCTGATCGGCCTACGGCAGGATCCACTATACGTTTGTCATTCCTGACAGATGTTTATGTAACTTGTCCTTAAAGATCTCCACAGCTGTATTTCCGCATCGTCCCTTGACAGGCTGTTGCTTTGTTTCCTTAGCCTTACTTCTTGAAAGTTTTTCCTAATCTCTAGTCTTTCAACATAAGACATTGCTTTTGTCCTATTTGCCCTGAACATAGAAAGCAAATTATTTCACTTGTCTTTGCAGCACATTTTATGTTCCTGAAAACTTGTCATGTTCTCACTCAATGTCTCCTGAGAACTCCAGCATGTCCCACTTCCTTCCATAGCTTGGAGACCTCTGATTTTGTGTGATCTGCATGGTTTTCCTGCAGTGCAGGTCCATCATTCATCAGTGTGACAATATTTCTGCTTCTCCTCTCCACAGTGACACTTTCCCTTTCGCCCCAGAATGACACTGTTGCTACAGGGTCAGCCTCATTTACCCAACAACTCAAAGAGTTGCTGGGGCAGCCAATAATACCTTCTTCTGCATTTGTGCAAGTAACTATTTCTGCTTAAATGGTAAAGTCTTGCTCTTCTCAATGGTGAATCATCACCTGTTGGGTTTTCTTGCTGGTGTTTTGTTTTTTGGACGTTTTTTTTGTTGTTTCTTTTTCCCCAAAAGATGCTATTTGCCTTGTTTCACGGAGTAGTGTGCAACGTTTCCCTGATCTGCATGAGCAGAAGTCACCAAGAGTCAGCGTGATGGCTATGTAGTTATATCAACACCAGGAATCAGCCAGATACGGGAAACTTCTTTTGCCCCTTATGTGACTCTGGCCCTGGACACTGGATAAGGAGGCTGGAGAGGGGATAAGGATCCAACCTTCAATACTGAATTTATAACTGCATTTGCATCAAGACTTTTGATATGACGAGCCATGCCTGATATCCCATGAGAAAGCCCTGTTTCTTTGAGTACTGGAACACTTTCTTCTTCTATCTGTCTAGAAAGTGGTTGATGGTTTCTGGTCACATAGGACTGGTTTGCTAATAAATAAATACGTTCAAGATTGCCCTGGTGGATAAAGCCCAGGCAGTAATCATAGCTCCAACCTGCCTGCTCTTGCTGCGTGCTACATTTGTTGGCATTTTAAAACTTACGTTCCACCAACCCCCTCCCTTTTAAAATGGTGACCATTTTTTAAACTATAATATGAAAATGATTGAATGCCTGACTTAAAAAAACATGTTAGCCGAAGAACTAAATTACCCCAAGCCTAAGCACAGCAGCATAAAATACTGACTGAGGTGGAAGACTTCTCTTGTCAGTACGATCATAACTTGTGGTTTAGCAAATGAAGAGATTGCATTTAAATGAATGCAGCTGCCTTTAGAAGTTGAAAGAGAAGGAACATTTCAAGGGGAAAAGTAACTTTATTCTCTTGCCAAAACTGTTGTTTCTAGCAGAAGAGCCTTAAACCAAAACTTGGATTCAGCAGATATTATTTCCTTTTTTAATGACTGTTTTGGTCATGGCTACTCTGGGACACACACATATGCACACACACGAATATGTATTATAAAAAACTCCAAATCTGGTGAATTTAATTTTGTTTTCCTTTTAGTTCTTTTTTGCACGTATGCCACTGCATGTTTAAACATCAATTTAATATCAAAGAATATAAAACAGATAATTCAAAGTGACCAGAGGAATAGAAAGCTGGAATTATCTTTCACTCTCCAAATCATTACCATGTGCTAAAGAAAAATGGTTCTATTTAGGAAGACATTTCATTTTTATCATTGTGAGTGAAAAGTCCTCTTTTGATGTGGTTGGCATGTTTATTTCCACTGACGCGGCTAATGCTGGTGATGTTGGACTTCAGAAAAGTACCGTGTACTTGCTTTTTCTTTCTCTGTTGTTTATAGAGCTCCTTCTTTTATGAGGAATTTAAGCAACAGGCAGTTCTGAATGCAGTTGTGTTACAGAAACGAGTGTAGTTTTTAAACTGTTCTTTTATCTGCTGGATGACCAAGCCAAATTAAAGCAGTGGTCAGTTATTGACCAGTTTTGTTATTGTTGGTTTTACTCACCATCTAAAAATGCAGTTTATGTCTTTTGTTGTAGGAGTATCTGGACCTCAGTGGACCTCTCGAACAGTATTCACCTAGTTATCCTGACACGAGGAGTTCGTGTTCTTCAGGTGATGACTCTGTTTTCTCTCCTGATCCAATGCCGTATGAACCTTGTCTTCCCAAGTACCAACACATGAATGGGAGTGTTAAAACATGAAAAGAAATCGTACGGAGGAATAAGGACGCAAGAACATCAAGCTACCTACCATATACAAAATAAAATGTTTTCTCCAGGATATTAATGTTTCTGCTTGTACATATTAAATAAGGGGAAAAAAAAAGGAAAAAAAAAAAGAAAACTTGGAGGAAAGCAGTCAGATCCTACATAAAGAATCTCGTGATTTGCAACTTTGAAATACTCCCAACACAGAAGAATGTTTATGAGCTGTGACTAGATACCCATTGCTATCAACTTTCTGGCTTCCTGTAAGCTGCAACAGACTTTGTTTGTACAACGGACCAGTTGGACTTGAGGCAAACTCTGGGTCTGCCTTTCTTGTTTATTTTGTAATATTTGGAGAAAATATATGTTGGCACACACTTACAGAGCACAAATGCAGTATATAGGTGCTGGATGTATGTAAATATATTCAAAATATGTATAAATATATATTATATATATTTACAATGAATTATTTTTTGTATTGATTTAAAAATGGATGTCCCAATCCACCTAGCAAATTAGTCTCTTTTTTAACAGCTATTTGCTAAATGCTGTTCTTACACAGAATTTCTTAATTTTCACCATCCAAAGGTGGAAAATACTTTGCTTTCAGGGAAAATGGTATATCATTAATTTATTAACTAATTGGTAATGTACAAAACAGTTAATCGTTTATAGGGTTGTTGTGTTTTTGTAATTTAAATGGCATTTCTATGCAGGCAGCACAGAGAACTAGTAGATATATTGTTCAGACTTTACTAGTTTTCAGATCTTTAAAAAAGAAATATTTACAGTATATAACTAATTTTGGGGAATTAAACTTTTGATTTATTTGTGTTAAAAACTGCAGTGTCAGATGATTATTCTTATCAAAACCAAATCCTCTAACAAGAAAGTCTTTTGTTCTCACTACCTGTCACTTTAACAATTTAACTCTTTCGCAGTGTTTCCTGTGGCCAAAAAGCAGAATCATTCCACGTATGAAATAGAAAAAAAAAAAAAAAGAAGAAAAATATTAAAGAGGGTTCCTAAAGTAAGGAAAGACATTAATTTGTCTATAACCATAGCAGAACGTACTGCTCTAAAAGGAGCTGAGCTTCTGTCCTGACTTGCACATGCATCAGATTAACTACAATTCTTTTCGCTGAGTTGGATAATAGGTTCCAGATCTTTTGGCCTGGATCTTTTGCCTTTTAGACTACCCCTCAGTTGTAACTGAAGTTAAAAAGAGAGAAGTTGTTTATAATGACAGTTTACCATAGGAATATCAGCATCTTTTTGAGGGATTAATTCATGCTGACTCCAATATTTCCTTCTGATCCATTCCATAACAGTAGGTGTAGCACTGGCCTCTGCTGAAATATCACTCTTGTTTGTATCTTTTTACGGAAGTCTTGCGTTTTTACTTTCAGAACACTCACACTGATATGGCCATGCAGTATGAATGCAAATTACACTGTTTTATGTGGCGGTATTTGTTTTGTTTTCTTCTTTTTTTTAAATTGGGTAAAAGAAGAATTGAAATCTGTTAACTTTTGTACTGACAATAAAATGTTTCTACAGATATTAATGTTAAAATTACAAAATAAATGTCATGCAGCTTATTTTTCCTAATCTGTTGTGTCATACAAAATGGTTTCCTGAACATCGAGTGATGGAACACATCCAGAAATGCTTCCTTTTGACCTTAACTTAGATCCTATATTACAAAGCAGTTCTTTCAGGAATAATACTTTTGCCTCTGTCTTATAAAATGTCTGCTCATGAATAACACGGATTATTTGAGTGAAACATATGTAAAATCTTTGGTATTTGTGGGGTGGGACACTATTTGCTGGAAAATGGTTTGAACTGTTCGTAGTATAGACATAAAATGTATTCTCTTTTTATTCAGTCAGCCTGTATCCTTTAATTAGCGAGGTTTCTCATTCGTATTAGAGAGGTTGGAGGACCATTTGTGTAGAAGATTTAAAATAATTGTAACAGATGGAAAACCTCAGTCATCATGGAAAGAGTATCGAAGGTTTGTTTCTTTTTTTTTTCACTTGAAAACAGAAGGAAGACATACCAAAATAGCTAATGCTTGAGACCGAAATGGGAACTTTATGGTAACGTGACTGTTGCAGGTTAGCCAGAACGTTATTGAACCTAGTCTTCACCACGTGCTGTAAAAGTTCTCTCTTCTTTTGACCAGAAATCCTGTACCAATCCCAAGAAACTTTCTAAAAAAGTGCCTGTTAAAAACTGGTGTTTTCCAGCTAAGAATTATCTGACTGAAAAAATTCCCACTGGCTTTACTAAAAGAATAATTCCCTTTTCCCATGACATGTATTACTATTAGCAGCAATGGTAGCTACTGTCTGACAGAAACCACAACGCTCGTAATGACACACGTCTGGTCGTAAGATTCTCTTAAAGCGTATCAGAAGATCTTGAATCTTGCTTTGCTTGGATTGAAATTAATTTAAAAGCATCTACTTTGAGATCTTTTTAAAATAAAAGTATGTAAACACTCAGAAACATGAGGGAAACTAGCTATTAAATAATGTAAACTTAGTTGATTACCTTTGTTTGGTTTTAAATAGTTTATTTACTTTTCATTTGTTCATTTTTATTTTAGCTCTCAAAGATTTAGATTTGCACCTTGGAGATGGACCACAATTTCACAAACACAGTTTCTAGGGGAGAAGCAGAACATCTCTTGTGTGTGGAGTTTCAAGAGCAAATTAGGCAGCAGAAAATAAAATCCAGCACAGAAATTTGTCTGAAGGGAATATGTTCCTTATTGTCCTGCCTACCTTTGACTCTTTCATGAGAAGAAGGGGTCAGGAATTTGGATTGCTATCTCACCTAAAAAGAAAGTTGCTACTAATGACGGGAGCAATAATGAGTAGCATTATGTCAGGAACTGAATTTATATTGATGTGGATAATGAGGATTACGTTCTGTGTAAAATCGGTTTCCTGCAGGACCTGATTGTTTCTTGTCCTTCATTTAAGTATAATGCAAATCAACTTTGCATAATAGATGAGCAAATATGGATGTAGAATTGGGGTTTGTTATGCACAAGCCCATAAACAAGTTCATATTACCGGTTTTGTTTTTTTTTTACCCACATTTTTACCGTAATATAGCAAGTAGCATGGGTTCTATACGTCAGATAAGAATGTAGATTCTGTTCTGTCACTTTTTCTGTTGATATCATGTCATTCAATATCTGTTTTGTTATGCTTTTACAAAAGCAGGAGTTGAACTGTGTTCTGAGTTTCATATTTGTCAGAAGACAAGTAAGTTTACTGTTTTATTTCTTGAAGTAACATGAGCAAAGCTGTGTAGAAAATCTCACAATTTTCATGTGTAGCCCTTGAGAGAAGAGCACCGCAAAACCCTGAGGTCGAGAGGCCATCTTTCTAGTGAAAAATTCAGTGATCTCAATCTAATTGATAAAGCCAAGAGAAGGTTAAGAGTGGTCTTGATCAAGGTGTAAAAACCGCTTTTAGAGTGAAATGCTTTTTTATAACAAAGGTCTCTTCCATAAAAGCTCCATATCCAGCCTGAAAGGTGGAGTAAGACCCATCCAGACAAGGTGGGAGGGCACGCCCTTTGGATGGTAGAAGTAGTCAGTGGTAGGAGCAGCGTACCCATGGGTGCCATCAATGACCTTCTGCCAGTTGGAGGAAACGGGATCTCCTGCGGCTCAACACTGAGCAAAATCCACCAGTCAAGTGAGCTGGTGGTAATGTTTCCTCCTGGCCCCCAGGTCTGTGATGGGAATGCCATGTCATGCAGGTCCTGAACGGCAAGTTTTGGAGACTTTCTGTAGTCCAGGAAATTTCAGTTGTGTGCGGAGTGGCTGCTCGATCAGTGTCCGATTGTTAAGGGAAGGTAGAGAACTGTTAGAAGACAAGTTCTAGCAAACCTTCCAGAAACCTTCATATGCTTTAGTTTTGTTTGGGTTTAAGTAGCTTAGCATACTCTACGGAAAAAATGAGGCAAAAAAGTTGCTGTTGATAGAAGGAAAAAAATATAAGCCATGGAAGGGAAAAAAAAATCCAACCAACACTTGTTTTTGAAAGGTCATCCATCCATTTTGTAATCAGGAAGTTCTGTATCTGCATAATTTGATCTAATTATTATAACCATATTTCATTGATTTTTCCACAGTGAATGTAATACATTTGTGACACGGAAGCATAAGTCACCTCCAACAATTTGCGCTTGGAAAGACTGTCAGCCCTGCTGTGCCTGTAAATGACTCCGTGTACTTCTGAGCTTTTGTCGCCATGAGTTCTCAACGTTACAAGCAGATTAAATGCAACAGACTTTGTGAAGGAATTCATCTTTTTAATCCCCTTTTACCTATCCATAACTCCTGTTAACTAGATTTTCCGTAAAACTCCTGAAGGAGAGAGAAGCTGGAGGCAGTCATTCTGTTCACAAGGATGCATGGAGACAGAACGAGGGGCAAGAGGCAGCGGTTTCTTCGGGGTGTTTCTGTCTGGATTTTAGAAACCATTTATTCACTGTGAGACCACTTGGATGCTGGGAGAAGCTGCCTAGAGAAGCAGTGGAATCTGCCTGGCCGTACATATTCCAGACTTGGCTTGACAGGGCTGTGGATAACCTCGTCTAAGACCCTGATTTCAACACAAGGTTGGCCAAGATGATCTCTGGGGTCCCTTCCAGCTGAGAATTTTCTGTGATTTTGCAAACCTGCTTTATTGGCCAGAGGTAACCCAGGTCTGCAGAGGAGCTCTGGAAAGCTGCGCTGGCTCATGTTGAGGTTGTCAGTGGGATGTATTCTTTAGTAAGTTCAATTTAGTGATGCATTTAACAAGAGAGTGATTCCCCTCTGCTAAGGCATTTGGATTTTAGAAGTCGGGTCCGGGCTTGCTTTTGATTATCACAGTTGGCCAAAGATTTTCCAACTGAATTCCTATGCTGTGGAAAACACTGGTCAAAAGCTTTCTAAAGCACGAATGCCTTGCAGGTGATGAAGCATTTTGACTTTATCAGAATGACATGACCCTATCAGAGTCATCTTGCCAGAATGAAATGAAGTCATTTTGTGTTGCAATTATTTAATAATAGGCAATAATTTATAAAACCAAAGTAAGAATGAATTTTTTTGATTTTTATCAAAACAGAAGGGGTAGACTAACTACAAGTGACTCTTGAGTACTGCAAATAATCACACCTTTAAAACATTTTATTTCCAGTTTAGGCTGATGATGAGTTTTTTTCCCCAAATGCCAGAATTTCCTGAGGAATACACTTCTACGTGTCAATGATGTTTATATTGCTCAGAGCGCCTATCAATATTTTGATGGGCTTTTTCTGATGCATTGGCTATTGTCTCCTACAACCAGATCGCGAGTGAGGCCAGGAGCCATTGTATCTCAGAAGGGTTTGTGAGGAGCCTGGTACCATTTCTACTAACCAGCACAATGAGCTGGGACGAGGCTGCCTCCCCTGAAATTGTCAATTACCAGGCAAGCTTTTCCAAAGCGCAAAGGATTTCCAGGGAGGAGTAATATTTCCTTGTGGCAGAGGAGCAACTCTTCTGCTATGGCATCGTGCCTTTGAGTTGTCTGAGGCAACAAGAAGAGAGTGGAGAAATAGGACAGCAAACAAGGGACCCCGTGTCACTGCTGTCTGGAGAAATCTATGGCCCATTATACTGGAACCAAAGTGAATTACAATTTGTGGAAAAGAAATCAATACTGCCAAGGACTGTTTTAAAGACATCTCAGGGAAGATAGCCAAGGTGCAATATTTTGTCTAGACATGTTTCCCTGGCACAGCCATAATTTCTTTTAGGGTATTCAGCAGCTTACAGTACTTTCTTTTCCAAAAGTGTGTTGCCACAGAGATGCACAAACTGACAGCTGAATATGGCTGTTTTGCGAAATTCGGTAAGTGAGGGATCTGCCATGGGAGTGATGGTTTGGGTATTCAGAAGGGCAGGCTACATCTAGGTCTGGAAAGAGTGGGTGTGACACCCCTGGAGAAAATGGAGTTGCATCTTCTTACATCATGCCTGAATTTCAGGAGTTACATGTTGTGTCCTAAGTGCCAAAAGCACTTGAGAACGGTTTGCCACCAAGAAAGGTTAGTGGCAGTGCTCCCGAGGAAACTCTGACCACGCATACCTGTGGCTGGCCTGCGATGAGTTTTCCTGATGAGAGCAATTAAGCACTGTGGCAGAAGGACGCCCTTGTTCTTTGCTCGACCAGCTCTTTTTGGAGAGGATAGGACAGAGCCCACAGTGTGCAATTTCTGCTGGTGCAAGATTAGTTCAGAGATGAGGGACCTTTTTGGTGCAACCTTCGTGCTGGTGGTGCAGAAGATGCATGTCAAGGCCTTCAGCTGAAGGGAGAGTGATGGTCTGCTTCAAGCGAGCAATACGCTGCAAGAAAAGAGGTGAGAGATGAAAACTTGTGCGGTTGGCACTGGCTCTTAATTCAAAGTGTTTCCTTATGAAACTGTTCATTTTCTCCTCATCAGCTCCAGGAAGCTGCCAACCCAAATGCCTGTGTGCTCATCTCCTGTGGAGCTGCCAGTGGGTTTGAATGCAACTTGCCTGGCGCATCCAACTTTTCTGGATTTTCTTTCATGAATACTCCCTCTTCTCACCAGTTTTCTTGACTATATTTCACTTGCTTTTAAATAATTTTATTTTTAAAAAAGTATTTGTATTTTTCAGGTCACAGATTTTTGGGGAAAAAAACCCAAATGGGTTTCTGCTCGGAAATTGTAAGTAATAAAAAATTGCCTATATATTTTTCCAAATTCATATTTTCCCTTTCATTTAAAATTTCCAAGACTTATTCCCTGACAGCTGTTATAACAAATGGTGAACTTCTTCAGCTGATGTAATCCAAGACTTCATTCATGTCAGAGGAGATGCAATATTTATTTATCTGCTGGTCACGGAAGTATGATCCATTGGTTTGTTTTTTAATGTTCGGTAGCCCTTTTTTTGGTATTTTTCAGTTAAAGTAGTATATTTATCTCTTATTATCTACAGAGACTAGATCTGTAGAAAAATTTTTATAGGTCCAGCCTTACAGGTTGCTCAATCATGAAGCTAATGCCATATAAGCGTTCAGTAGTCACGTAATAGACGTGATCATGACAGGGTTCTGGAAAAGTCAATAAAAATGGTACTAACCAGACAAAAATTCTGAAGGAGAAATGTTTTCATTGTGAGTTATAAGTGTTGGGTTTTTTTTCCCCTTAGTATTTGGCAGCACTTTGCTTGCTCCTCATTTGACTTTTTGCCTCATTGTTCACAATTACTTTGTGGATCCTCATCTGGTTTACTAGTTGGGAAACAACAGTTACATTCGGGGCGGTTGCAACAAGTCTTAAAATCACCCCAGAATTTCATGCCCACTCTCTTTTGATACTGACTGCCCTAAACATGAAGGGTGTCACTTGGATCCAGGCTTGGATCTTGTAATCTTAATTTTTTTGTGTGTATGTAAGTAAGCTTCACAGTTACGTAGTATGTGCGCTGAGCACCCTTTGTTCTTGGTGTTGCAATAGACAAGGAGGAAAAATCTGCTGTGGTTTTCTTTAGGCTGTGTTTCACTCGTTGCAGACAGATGAGAAGGGAAGAGGCAGCATTCCCTTGCTTTTGCTAGTGCAGTGTTCCTTTCCTTTCTTGCTGGAGCCGCCTCCACCTCCTGCCCTCACGTCCGCAGCCCAGGGCACACGCCACATCAGTAGTTAAAAAACATACATCCTCAAAAACTTTCGTATTTTGTTGAGATTTCTTTGCAACTTGACTACAGACAGCCATTGCTCCATTAATCAACTCCCTCTGTTTAACAAATGGTAGATTTCTGGTACTACGTTGATGAAACCAAAATGCAATGCAACACAACCAATCAGTTCAGCTGATGTTTCCAGATACTGCTCACAAAATCCTTTTCAAATGGCATTAGAGCTGGGGCTTCAAGAAGCATGGAAAACAAAGAAAAGATGACAGTTTTTCCAGGGTGTTTTCAGTCTCTCAAAATACACCCCCAAAGGTCCAATGCAATTTTTAAGAAATGAAGGGCCAAGGGGAAGACAAGGATCTAGGGGTTTACTTTCAGTCCTAGAGTAGGAGTTGGGGGTAAAAGGAGCATCAGCTGATGCAGCGGTAAGTCACCAAATTTGTATGGTTTCTGCAGGCACGATGTCTGCTTTCACTCGAAGTGGCACAGCAGTCATGAACAATGTGTTCCTGTTTTGGGAGGAACATTCACACTTCATTAATTAATAGCAAAGACAGAATACAAGCATGGTGAAGCTATACAGTGGATTTGTGAGCACTTTCTTAAATAGCGTCGGAGTTCTTGATTTCCACAGAGTTTCTATGTATGCCCATAGCCTAGCAAACGACTTCCAGAAAAGTACCATCAAGCAGAAATAGCTTTATTTATTTATTTATTTATTTATTTATTTAAGTGCTATTGAATGCAATTCTTTTTCCTCAAAGCAGCTGTGATAGTCACGTAGCAAGTCCAAAACATTTTGCAGTTTTATTCTTCCATCCATTGCATACGCTTTGGGAAGAAATGCTCCTTATTCCTTGAGATTACACACATTAAGAAATGCAGTGTCAGTATGGTTCTTATATCTGTTGCAACTAGAAGCACACGCAAATTGGTATGTGCTCTTCATAGAGTACAAAACCAGAAAGATACTCAGAGAAGAGTGCCTGTGCTCCTTATGCAGTCCACATTTTGAGTTGATTCTTACATCAACAATATATTCCTATACACACTGGGGGAGCAATGTCCAAGAGCTATTTAACCGAAGGGAAAAAATGTGAGGGTTTTCAGACAATGAAGGAAATTGGGACTCAACTTTCACAGCAATAAGCAAACAAAGTTAAAAAAAAAATAACCCTTTGTCTTTTTGCTCGATCTATTAGGTCACTTCATAAATATTTTGGTGTTTCTGGAACCTAATTCTGTTTGATAGTCAAGGCCATTAGGCATTTTCGTAAATTTACTTTTCGTTACAGTCCCATCTTTAGCAGAACTTCTGTTTTGAATCTCCTATGGAGTTAGCACCCAAGACTCACCATAAAAAAGTAACAAGGATGTCTCTCAGCAAACTCTATGTATGTTTGATGCCATTAAAAGTAGGCCTTTTGCCAGTAGCCACATGATTACATTTCTTATTGCACCAGAGTAACGCAGTGAGGAAATTGTCTCCTTCTCTAAAGCCCCACATTGCGCTGTTCTTCAAAAGGCAAAGAATATGTGGGGGATGCCATGCTTGGCTTTAAGGGGACCATTTTGAAAAATGAGTATCACACACTGGTAACCTTCTTCTGAAGGTAGAATGGCCATGGACATCTAAAGAGCTGTGAGCATTTCAAATGCTGGGACTGTGGGTGTGTAGGAAATTATCACTGTGTGTTTATCCCCCATGTACTTGGCTATTTCATAATAAAAATGAGTTACAGAGAAGTTGCACGTGAAAGGAACGTGCTGACCACTCAAACAGGCAGCCACCCCTCCAGAGACATGATGTCCCAGTCATGAAGAAGATGGCTCCAGAGCTGGCAGCCGGGCTGTGTCCTAGTGCATATGGCTGTGGGCGCAGCAGTCAGGAGCTACAGAACGGAGCTGCCTCACTGCAGCGATTTTTGTTTCCCGTAATTAATAGAAAAAAGTTGGTTTCTCTGGAATCTTGTGGTGACCGGTGTGCTATGGTAAGCACTCGCATATGACGTACTCTAAACTTAGTGTGATAGGAGCTTTGCTGGTTGCAATTCTGGATCAGTTTCTTAGACTACCAAGCCCAATGGCTTTCAGCTACCGGTGCTCGGTTCCTGGAGTAGTTTGCTGCTGTTTGCTGTCTCCAGAAGGACTGCTGGGAGGCTTTGGAGGAAGGCACTACAACTCCAAATCCAAGTCCTGGAGAGGAACCCTGCTTGTAAGGTTCACCTTTTCTCCATGAACACCTTCTCTGCTCCTTGGTGCAGCACCAACCACCCACAGCTTCTCTGCCGACAGCAGCAGTATCAGGGGAAGCAGCAGCTGGTGGGGGTAAAAGTGTGTTCTCCCACATTTGCTTTTTCCCCCAAAAGAGACTCCTGTCCTTCTTAAAGCTCCCAAAGTCACGTGGGCCTGACCCACAGCAATAATGCTGGCTGCAGGTGCCGGCAGCTTTCAGCCTGGCCTCACTGGCTACTTTTACCTCCTTTTACTTCACTTTACCTCCTAAAAAATGAATCTCAATTTTGTTTTAGAACAAATAACCACTTTCAGTGCCTCTGCAGTATGATCTTCTAAAGACAGCTACTGCATTGACCACATAGCCTGGACACTGCACGCATTCTGCTGGATTTTGGATTTGTTTTATATTTTCCAATTATTAATGTTCTAATGTGTCCCTCAGGTCCGTTATTAACGGACAGCTTGCAGAGGAGGTCTGGGTTATTGTTTACCACAGCCCTCAATACTCTGGCATCCTTTGAGGCAAATTGAGCTCTCGGGCTTCTGCTTGCCAAGTTAAATCCTTTTAGCATTTTTATAATCTCCAAACACACGTTTCTTCATCTCTCGGACTCGGTCTCAGCAATTCAGTAAGCATTTGTTGTTTGAAATCAGACCATGATGAAATCTCTTAATAGTCACTCTATGAAAATATTTTGTTTAAAAAACACTCAAAATTAATTGGAATGAAAACACCAGCAGCTGGATTGTAGTTTGAAGTCTGAGAGGCAGCTGGAACAGCGGGATTCAGAGAGACACTGTTAAATCATCCTTTTCCTACAGGAACGTTTCAAGGCTGCTCTGTTTTGGCAGGCAATGAAAAGGCCCCACTTGAGTTCAGCCTTCTCTGACCAACATTGTCTGCTGCTGTTACATCTGTCGCTTAGCTTTGCAGATAGCCAGCGAGCACAAAAACTGCTCTGTCTGTTCCCAAGTTTTACAAAGGGTTCTGATGAGCTCGATGTATTGCCAAAACATCATTGCCCTCACTGCCATATGTCAGTAATGACTTTCTCTAGTAGTGAAATGAATTTTTTCTCAGCTCCTTTAGTATGCTGTGATTAAAGATTTTGGGTGACTTGCTCATTGGATGGAGGCTTACCCCTTCTTTTGTACTGAGTCTGGCTCCTAACTCCTTATACAGAGATGTAATTAGACTAAAACAAGCATTCATGAAATTTCTAGGCAGTTTTTGTTGTGTTTTGTTTACACTTGGTCAGAGAAGTTGTTAAGATTCAAATAGTTTGAGACCTTGGATATGCACAGTAGTGTCCCTGCTACTAGTTCAGTTGGCAAAATGCTGTAAATTTTCAGACCAGTCCTCTGTCCAATTTCTACTAGATAAAATTCCTTCCATTGCAAGAGCTGATTGATAAGGCTGGAATTAATTGCTGGAAGAAACTGCCTTCTCAGGGTAGAGGTAATCTTCACACACAGCATAGCAGCTTCCTGTTCATAGTTGAAAAGACGGACTCTTCAGTTTGACCAGTGTACAACGTTTTGTTTTAGATAAAAAGGAAAATGAATTTGTAAAAAGAAGTATTTTTGACATTGGGGCTGTAAGAGATACATGCAAAGAACCCCTAAATTAATGCAAAATTATTGGAGCAGCCTTTAGATAAATGCTTCTCATTGGATGCCTAAAACATTTTTTAGAATTACAGATATAACAATACAAACTTGGGACGTAATGCAACTAGAAGGTGAGCAACCTCGGCAGTCTGAAAGGAGCCAGTGTGCTCGCTTGGATGAGGCGTCCCGCTCTGTCAGCAGCGAGAGGGTAAAGTGGGTGAGGGCTTTGGGGGGTTTGAAGAGACATCCAAAGAGATTGATCCACGACTGCAATCTTAACAATATTGACGGGCTTTTTGTTTTGGGTTTTTGGTGGGGTTTTTTTGACAACCTGGCAAACAAAGCAAGATCAGGAAGCATAAAGAGGCGAATGTGGTTGAAGCACTAAATGGTTAAGGACACAAACCAGACTTCCAGCTTGAAGGAGTTGTCCTTGGTTTAACTCCTACTGAACCATCTAATTATCCCAAAGTAATCACAGCTATGAGAATGAGGAGGAGGGAGCAAGCATGTTTTTATGTAGCGAGGGAACGATTATCTCCTGTTACTCTAAGCCACTCCACCCTGACCATACTGTAAATCATTTATTAGAGGATAAAGTAAGCTTCTGGTACATATTTTGCTTATTCTTTCTCAGCAGTACGATTTCAGTAGCTATAAGCAACTTTTGTGCTTCAGGTATTTAAGACAAAACTAATTTTTGCTGTCTTTTTAATTCCTCCGTCAAGTGTTTGATGAAGTGCATGGATACTGTATGCCTGTAGATAAGGCGGAAACTCATTAGTGCAGTCAGAACTGCAGTCTTCACTTTTTCCTGATAGATTTTGTGGGAACAAAACTTTGGAGATGTGAATGGAGGGGTATCTGCCTTGTTGATTTAAATGGGCTCTTTCTGAAACTCCTACGTGGAGAGGTTCCCTCTCCCTTACAGCAGTGCTGTAAAACCCTGGCATTAATTCAACAAACTGCTTGAATACTTGCTTCATGCATGTCCTTTACTACCACTGAAATGAAAAGGAACATAAATCATGTGCTTATACACTAGAATCAGGTCTTCTGTGTAAACGAGGAGGAGGTGACCTGTGGGAAAGGGTTTTTAGGTGCCTTGGCCATCCCATGTCAAGCAAGACCCAGGACAGGGCCGTGGAGCAGGTACCTCCTTGGGGACAGGAGCACGTTCGGCGTCAGCAGGATTGACCGCAGCTCTGGGTTACCTTGCTGGGTCCAGCTCCATGTTGATGCAAACAGTGCTTGAAGTTGTCCTGAGGAGGAGAAGGTCTGTAACAAATATAAACAAATCACATTTAGCGGTTGATAACTAATTCTGGAGGGTTTTTTGTTTGTTTAAACACCTTCCAGATTCTGCATTATGAAGATGCCTTTCTGGACAACACTGTAGATGGAAGGAGTGTCTCGTCACTTTGGCAATGTGAAACGGTCACAGGTTAAAAATGTGAGGCAGACTAGACCTGATGAACATTTGCCAAAGTATTCTGTGAATATTTATTTGAATTTTGAACCAAATTCACTTTGGCCTTGTTCCCCCTTCTTTGGAGCTCGCACACTAAGACCACTGCTGTCTTACCAGCTCTCACCATGTATAAAAACAACCTTTAAAATCATTTGCTTCAGCAGAAGTTAAGTTCTGTATTTGCCATGTTTGCATCACAGATACGTGTTCAACTGTCCAAAAAGAAGAGAGAAAAAAGTGAGTGCAGCACTTCTGACTGATCACAACAGCTGCTGAAGTTGTAACGAGGAATGTAATAATGTTGATAATTTTAGCCTTGTAAGCATAGCAGAAGATTAATTTGGGGGGGGGGGGGAAAGAATTGTGGGAGAATGTATTTGTTCCTACCCTTTGCTGAAGGTTACATCTCACCCAAAGAGTAGACCCATCAATTCTTAAATCTGTAGGTGGTACCAGAGAAGAGGGAGATGGTGGGTGAAGGCATGTGAGTAGAAAGGGGGACCTGTGCCTCCACAGCAGTTTTGCTGCCACTGAAGGAAGTGGCTGTTATTGTAAATGACCTTTGTGTGCTTGTGTTCAAGCTGTGTTGAGGGTTTGTCCACCAGGCTGTCTTACATATGGGAGTAAATGTAGGTATTGGTTTAACGGCGTGGGACAGAACAATGTGGTAGCAGAGGCTGGAAAACATAGCTGGGGGTGGATCAGTATCAGATAAAATGGCTTTAGCACAGAGCATTAAGGAGCTCTGCAACCAGTTGATGAAAGACAAAGAAATATAAGAAAAATCCTGGTGCAATTTTAATAATGAGAACATTGAAACAGATTGAATCTGTTCATGGAGTCTCTGCTTTCAGGGAAGTTAAATCTGGCAAATGCTTCATTGCCTTGAACATTCCTCTGAGCAATGAAGGAGTTCCTTCAACTCCTAAATAACCATACAGACCAACAGATAAACACGAATTGCAAGAATAGCCAACTGTCATAAGGCCAGAAGCTGAGATGCCCAGCTGCAGTCTGGTAAATCTGTTTTGCTTTATTGTGCTGGAGTAGTCAGAATCCCAAATTGCTACATTAGATTTACCTTTCAGAAGAGAATGATTTTAAAACAAATGTTTTATCACACATATCCAAGAGCTAAGCACAAGCCCTCAGTTGTCCTCTTTTGAAGTTCATGTGGATGCCATCATTGTATCAATCAGTTGACTATCATGGCAGAAGTTTGAGGGTAACAGATTCTTTCCTGAGATCATATTAAATCTTAAATTAAGTTTCTGAATCACCAGAGTAAATAAGAGCATCAGCAAGTATAAATGAATAATAGAATATAAATGAATAACCAAGGAAGTTACATCAATTTACGCAGCCTGAGTTTGCGAGCTGTACTTTATTTTGTGCCAACTGCATGCTCCTATGTCATTAAGTTATTGTCATGGTGTCTGGTTGTGGCCATTTGATTACAAAATAATTTTGTTGTAAAAAAAAGCTGGTTTATGATACAAATCTTATATTTAGTGTTTGGGATTTTCATGTCCTGTGAAGATATCAAATAATAAGCACACATTTTCTTCATGATTTTGAATGTACCCTTGAGCATAATGGATTTAAAAATCTCCTCTAACCTTGTGCTATTGGATCCCAGCCTAGCAGGAGGCTGTTCATTCTGCAGTAGTTCAGAGGAGGTGAGATTATTGTTTTTAAAATCATATTTAAACTAGCTTTCAAAAGCACAGGGTTTGAGAGACAGTTCAACACCTACTGGTGCTGGACTATGTATAAAGTCTTTTTTGCATCCATCACTCTGCGAGAATTATGTTGATGCCTTTCCTGGAATTGCCTAAATGGGGAACAAAAAGATGAAGAAAAGAAGCCCACAACTGCTGGTCTACTGATGTCTTCCAGGTGGTGTCATCAGGCCCCAGTGCCAGTCTGAGCCAACCCTCTCAGAAGCAATCTGGATATTCAGGGAGTGTAGTTGCTGTGTTGTAGCGTATGGTAATATTCCCCATATGAGCTTTAAACCACTGTTACAAGCAATTTTGTGAACTCCTTGCCACACCCCTTTATTTCACCTCGTTATTAGATTTTTCTCCCATTTGCGCATGTCTTTCCCGTGCCAAAACTGTTGTTACCTTAATTTCTATCAGTCGAATAAAAAACACCTGCCCAGCGTGCTGCTCCAAAGCCACCTAAATACCAAAAGTATTTGCTGAACGCAGAATGGTGTGGCTTTGAGAATGAATGCTTGTTAGCAGTGTCTTTAGTACTGTCTATTGTGAAATCAGGATATTTAGGTGTTGAGGAATCTTTCATTTTCCTGGGTTCCTTTGCTGATACTTTACTATTGTCCTGAAAGACAAATTTGAAATGACAGAAAGCAGCAGAGAAATCGACTACTTTATGCCATTTATTATTCAGAAGAAACACTTTGCTGTGTTCTTATGAAATAAAGAATAAATAAAAGCTATTTTAAATTTTTGGTGCAATATATGATTACAACCTTCGCTGTAGTTACTTTAGTTCTAGGATAACTAGCAGTCTGTAGATATCATGCTCCATCTAACAAGTTTGTAACCCCAGTTACTTGAGATTTCACGTCCTAAATTTGGCTGTGAGACGCCTTAAGCAGAACGATGAGGCTGAGGTGCTCCAGCAGAATTGCAGATGTGTGGTTATGGGGATCTCCCCGGGGGGGTGTTGGCTGCAACCCTGAGCAGGTGGATGGAGTTGTGTGATGAGGAGCTTGCAGATATGCTGCAGCTGGTGCCTCCTCACTTGGGTGTGCCTCTCTGGTGGGACTGCCTTGTGTGGGGAACATAGGGGAGCTGGGTTGACCTCTCTCTGGGTTGGGATGGGTGGGTGTCTGAGTCCCCTGCTCTGGGGAGGACACAAAAGTGTGTGTGGGAAGTTTCTCCACCTGCCTGATGAAGCTACATTGCTCTGGGGAAAGTGAAGTGAAGGCCAACTGAGTGAGAGGTATGACCTGCCATGGCCCATGGCTGTTGGTCCTCTCCTAGCAGCAAGGAACTCCATTTCCTGGGGTTCACTCCAACTGATATGTGCCATGATCTCTGTGCTTGCTCCTTGGGCTGAATAGTCCTGCTCGTTTATTTTCTTCCCTTTATCAGCGGGATGACTCTGGACTGCAGGCTGGAAGAGCAGGGCAGCCATTGCCCTTCTCTGGCAGGTGCTGGCTGCCAAGCAGCTGGGATGAAGCAGAGCCCCAGGCTGGAGGGCTCACCTGGAGAAGAGACCTGTGGGGCTGAGGGCCCCTATCGCTCGCTTGCTTCTGCCCTGGGAAGGGCTCTGCCCTGCACCATCGCCGTGCCCAGCCTACTCCCAAGGTGAGTGCACCCGCTGGTCCCCAGACCCTCGCGTGTGCGTGCTGCGTGCCCCTGCATCCTCGGGAAGGTTGTCCTGGCTCTCCCGCGCTCAGCTCCCTTTGCGTAGGGTGCCCTTTCCACCGGGCTGTTGGCTCAGGTCCGCGCCGCCGCTATCCCTCGTCACTTTGTCGGTCGGTGCTCAGTGGGTGCTTGGCTGAGGGTTTGTTCTGGGTACTGAGCAGCTGGGCATCGTGGTGCCTTTCTGGAAAGGACTCTTGAAGCACTGCAGGAACACATCTCTTTCTCTGAAGTGTGAGATATTACTGAGGCTCGGGGCTGGAAAATATGTACTGTGGGACACGAGTGGTAAAAATCGTGATGTCTGATAACTGTGCATTCATATTGCTGAAGGGAAAAAACCCTCTCCTCCAAAGCCTTTCTTTTTAACTAAAACTTAAGCAAGCTGAGTAAATATGTATTTTCTTAAGAAAGATGTGTAAATATAGATGGTCTTTCCTTATGTAACAGAACAGTTATGTTTCTAGGCTCCTATCAGTTTATTCCCTTAACATTTGCTGAAGAAAAATTGAATGTGAAATTGTGATAGCCAGTGATGTCTTGCTGCTGTGGATTCTGTGGCAGCTCATGTACATCTGTGACAGCAGTAGCTGTAATTTAGTGACCAAGCTGCTCTGTGAAACCATGATGCCCAGGCAGCAAATTACTTTTGAGAACAGTTTGCCGGATCCTAAGGGATAAATTTGTAAATGTTGACGTCACCAGACATGCATCATTCAAGCTACTCAGAATTTGCTGCTAATCAGTCATTGTTTGAACCTGTTTCTTTACTAAGTCAGATTTTATCACTCTCTTTATGTCTGCATTTTGTTATAAGTTTACACCTAGTGTTGTGGCCTGCATTCTAGGAATACACACAAATATTTGTTTTCACAGGTTAGGGTGCCTAGAGTTCAACAAGCCATCCAAAGATGAGCTGTCATGCAATTATAAACGGTAGCTAATATTGAATTTCAAGAGTCGTGTTACGTTTTATTTCTGTTGTGTGTATCCTGCTGTCCTGATCCTGACTTTAATAGCTCATTATATTCCAATGAAATTACTATTAATTTACACTGGGAACAGTGAGAGCAGAGTCAACCCCTTTGTATTGAATATTGACATTTATGCAGCATCTAGGGGTGGAATTCATCGTTCGTTGTGCCTGTGCAAGGGACTGGCCCTGCTGCTGCATTGCCATGGCTTTCTGCAGCACCAGCTTGAGGTTAGCCCTGCTGGGATAGAGCGCTAAGGCTGAGCTGAGCTCTTTACAACCACTGTCACATGACATTGTGTATGAGCAGAGAGTTTTGTACTGGGCCTGAAATTAGCTGAATTTTTCTGTAATTATGTTCTTTTGGGTGATCGTTGCAGCTCCTACAGTGTGCAGTGCTGGCTAGGGAGGAGGCTTGGGGAGAGGAAGGGTTGAGGATGTGCTGGTGTAGCACATATCTGCAAACAATGTTGGCCATTTACGAAGTGTCTAAGGAGCTTACACCTATGTCTTAAAAGATCCTCTCTGCCTGCCCGTGTAGTTCTCTGAAGACAGTAATGAAATGAAACAACCATTGCAGCCATACTGAGGAAGATGAAGGGTGAGCCGGCCTTACAAAGGCTGCCCTGAGCGGCAGGACTCCTGGGGAGGCAGAAGCAAAGCAAGTCTCTGGTCCTGTAATGCATCTTGCAGAAGTGTTTTCACTGTCCGTTTCAAAGGCTCTCTCGGCCTTCCCTGGCTGCAAGGTACATTCCTCGTTAGAAATCCAAATTTAGTGACGTCCTGAACAAACCAGGTTTTGATCCGGCACTGTGTTACATTCGGTTCCTGATTTTCTTGTGTTCTGCTGCCCTATGAAACACAGGCTAGATAAGGAAAACTTGCCGTTGAATAAGAATGTAAATTGTAACTGCGTGCTTTGTGGTGGATCTTTCTCTCAAACTATATATTTCTAAGTGTTTGGAAAAATGAACAAATGCTTCCAAATTTATTGTGACTGCCCCAATACACCCCAGTCAGACCAGGTGACTTTGAACTGCACTGGGAGGAGTGAGCATTCGGGTTTTTTTCTGTAACAAATGGATAGGAAAACAGGAACTGCAAATTTATATTCCTCAGAGGACTGGGCATTTTTGCTGCAAAGCCCATGCAGTAAGTTGTCCTGTCGCCTAAACCCCATCCCGTAGGTTAGAGGTATGTGCACCCCACAAGCACGTTAAGCGAGTTCAGAGCTTCTCATTGTATCCTTAGATTTGAGGAAAATCCTATTAGAGCCAACAATTCTGGTGAAATGCTCAACTGACAGTTATAAAGCCATCGTATGTGTTCCTTTCAGTGTGTAATTTGCTAATGATATTTCAATATATAGCTGGGGAAGTGAGAGGGAGCATGTGTCTGACCTCCTGCCCTCACAGCTGTAGTCAGGGAACTGTATACTTCAATGATTTCTTTTATACAAACCTGCGTTTGGTTAATTTTAGAAATAATTATTTTGAGTTTTCATAGAAATGGGAGTCAGAGACGCAGCATGTTCCAGCACGCAAAAAAACCCTAGCAATACTACTAAAAGGACCTTATTTAAGAACCTGATTTTAGCCAGGACATACGCATTATTTGTGGCTGCCCCTCCTTATCGTTGTGAGTATGGCTGAATACGCTACTTTTAACTACAGCTCTGCTGCTGCTCTTTAAGAGTAATATCCCATGAAATAGAGCTTCAGTGTGTTGTTATACGTTGATGTTGATTCTCAAATACTTTAAGGTTGAGTGGCTCAGATGAACTATTCTGGAATACAAGGAGGTTTTTTGTGCTGTGGTGAGGCGTCAGGTCAGCTGACGAACTGCTCCCTTTACAGCGAGCAGCGTGCAATTGCCTAATTCCTGCTAAGGCTCTTTGAGAATCCCGTTCTACAAGGATAGCTCTGTACAATGGTAGCACCTACGTTTTCGCTTTCAATGTTATAACATTTAGCACTTCACTAATACAGTTTCTAGCAGAGCATCACAACTTGCTGTACCGGTGCAAGTGATGGGCAATAAACAGTGCTGTAGAGATGATGGGCATGTCTTAGGGTGTGAAAGTAGAAACCTCTTAAAATGGCTTTATTTTTGGAGGAAGACTGATGTTGTTACACCCTGATTGCCAAACTAAACCTACACATGAAAATGTAATTATTTTGGAACATTGAATATAAAGATGTAAATACACATACAAAAACTTGCATATAATTGAAGTACTACTAGTGGGCATCTAGAAATAGATACATTTGTTTTGAAATTTGGTGGTATGGCAGGACTTCTAACAAGAGGTATAAACATAGGAAAGTTAGAGTAACATTCTGAGTTTCACTTTCACCTACATCTCGGTGCTTATTCCATTGTGCCTAGCGCTGCTTTAATTAAAGCAGGCCAGACTTGTTCTTGCAATGTCAGCCTTCTCATTCCTTTCTGACTTAAAGAATGAAACTTACTGTTCCCATCTGCCATCTCTCTTTCTCTCTCCTAAAAACAGGGCGGCATCAGGCAGGCAGGTCCTTGCTCCCGTGTGGATTCCCCCTCATGGCACTGCACTTGCTCCAATATCTCAGTCGAGTCCTCTGTCTATCTGACCTGCAAGGTGAAGTGTGGGTTTTTCCAGCTGTCAGGGTGTCCACAGGTTATTTTGAGGGGGAAATAAATGAAGACAAACACCAACAATCCTATTCATCTTCAATATGAATGTCATATGCTTTACATATTACTTCACACAGTACCTAGTAAAATGAGACTGTACAAATTGTATGAGTACAAAAATTAGCATTGCATAGTTGATAAATCATGCAAGGAATTTGCTATCTGTGTACTTAATCTAAAATTGTTAACACTGGCAAGATAAAGGTCATTTTGACTCCCTGCCGACTCTTGAAACTGGGACGTTGTTCAGAAATTTGAGGTTTCTTCATCCAGCTGTGTACATGTGCCTCTTTATCTAATACTTTAATTGCTAACAAAACAGCGAGTAGTAGAGAATATAACTGTTCTGTGTCAATATTTAAGCAGGACTTTACTTATGGCTTAAGTTTATTCACCTTGGAGAGAGAGATTTTTTTTCATTTAAATAACTGGGCAAAGAAAAAGCAGGGTTTCAACTTGCTCTTGTGGTTTGTACTTGCTATAGGCAAACAGAAAAAATATGTGAGCTTTTTAGAAACCCCTGTCTTTCAGGTCCTTTTATTTTTTGAGATTTCAGGAACTGCTGAGACCTCACAAAGGTCTGGGACCTTTCTTCTTCTTCTTCCCCTTCCAAGTGGTTGAGGCAAATTAAACTCTTTGACTTCTTTCTGATGAATATTTGCCTAAATTCTTAAAATTCTTCCACGAAGGAGATTAGCAATTGTAACAGTCTCCACTTTCCTTCTCAGCCCTCCTTGAAAAGCTGAGCATGGGGATGGGGACTTCTGCAGGTGTACATGCAAGGGTAGCTGAGAAGAGAAATCACAAGCAGCACAGTTTGGGTACAGAAATCTCCACTGCTCTCCATCTTCATTCTCAGTGGCTTTTCCCAAAAGATGCTGGCGCTTAAAGTCTAAAACTTGCTGTTTTCCATGTCCAAAAGTCTGATCTTTGCTGTGGAGGAAGTTAAAATAAGAGACACCATCCTATTCCCGTAAAGCCTTAAAACATTTGGAATGACAGTTAAGGAGGAAGTTATAAAGATGGATATAGTTTTTTTTTTTTGGTTTTTTGTTTGTGGGTTTTTTTTTTGGTTTTTTTTTTTTTTTTTTTTCCCTAACTGGAGTTGTCCACATGGGAGAAGCAGCAATGTGGAGCTGTGAAGCCTGCCATGTGCAGAGGCTCAATTTGGATCCTTTTACCTGGAATCTGTTCAGTGCCTTAAAGGATCTGTTTTCAATACCTCGTGTTCATCAATCTGTGCTAACATTAACAAACCAGGTCTTGAGGAAGTTGCATATTTTGATCACTCCTTTATGCTTCCTGATAGTCTCTCCTGAGTTGGTCCTGCTTCAAACTTCCCCTTCCATACTGTGAGTTAAATACTTGCATCTGCTTTTCCCCATTTCTGTGCTACACTGGGACATGAAATAAACACGGAGCAAAACGAAACCCCTGTATCAAGACACAGAAGGTGTTATTCAGTCTTTGTCCAGTGGAATAAGACAATAATGCAAAGAAAATGTAGCATGGCTTGTGGCTATACAATGCTTTATAGGACCATAGAAACTAGGAATCTAGGTACCAGACTGCTGCTTTTAATAGAGGTCTCATTATTAGTTTAAGACCTGGTTTATGGCTGTAAAAGTAGTGGATCTGTTGGGTGTGGAGTTTTTTGGGGGTTTGTTTTTTGTTTGCTGGTTTGTTTTTTTTTTTAAGCAGAAAAAATATGCAAGGAGTCATATCGTAAGAAGCTCAAAACCCAGCCAAATCAAAACACTGAGTATTAGGTATATTTTCTTCAGAATTTCCTGCTAAAAATGATAGCTCTACATCCTGTATCATGTCAGTGATTATGACTTTGTAGCAGAATTCATATATGGTGGCAAGAAAGATTCTTCCTAGCTTGCCCATGATAAATATTTGGATGCAAACCAGTTTTTGCAGAGTTAGCAAAAAGTGGTTTCCTCCTAATCCTAGTACTTTCCTTCCTATATTCTCTGTGATATCTTTCTTCTCAGTCAGTTTTTGTCTCAGTCTAGCAGAACTTTGAAACATAGTTCATAAGAAATGTTTTTCCTTCTAATGCAGTTAAATCCATGCCTCTTTAGATTTCCTATGCCATTAACTTTAAAAGTGCATTTTTGTGTCTTTTCCCCACTTTCAGGTGCTGGCAGGCTGCAGAGCCATGTCTTTCACTGTGCCGGTTGTTCTCAATCATTCTTGTAACAATATTATCCCTGTAATATGGCCAAAGCAGGGTCCATGTGGATTATCTGACGCTTAATTACCTGAATTACAAGCTAGAAAATGTACTTGGAGCACTCGTAAGATCTGTAACCAAACTAGTTGACTGCTTTTGTATTCTTTGCCACTTTGTCCTTCTCCATGGTTTTCATTTGTGAGCTGTTGTTGAAAAGAAAAAGGAAATTTATGTTTCTATGCTGGTTTGGATGAAGATAGCACATAACATAAATATAAGAGTCAGTCTGTGGACTAGCTTTGCTTCTCATCCTTTCCCATTTTGTATTTGAACCCAGGGCAGCACAATTGCTCTGGAGCACGTGACTTTGGATTTTTTGTCTCTTGTGCCTACTAATATATACAATTTTTTTTTGAAGCAATGGCCAATGAATGACTTTCATGTTATTTCTTGTACCTGGATTACGCAGAGGTGTTTGTGGTCTTATTGCTCCTGATCTATGGAGGGGTTTGGGTCTAAATTTACAGATGAGTCCTGAGCTCCCAGAAGAATTGTAACTCAAATGTTGATCCAAGACTCTCAAACTCTGGAGGTGTTACTAGCTAGATGAGTGCTTTAGGGGACGTATTTCTGTAGTAAATCTAGAAATCTCCACATCTATCCTTGCTTGATTTGCTGCTGCCACTAGACAAACGCTACATCATTTGTAGTGCTAGCATTGACTTGGGCACAGCTTTGGCAGAATCTCTCCAGAGGTGGGTGGCGGTATTGTTGCCTTGACACGGCAGTAGATAGTTCAAAGTGGCAACTCCAGCATTGTCCAAACTTTTATATTGAGGGGGGAAAAATAATATGGTAAACAGCTACCCTTGCTGTTAAGGCTGGTATACTGACTGCTTGCCAAATAGCCCCGTAAAGCTATGTGACCCTTCATTTCTGTGCTGTCTCAACAAGCAATTCTTCAGCTAATGGCAAGTTTTTCTGCACGTCCTCAAAGTAAAGTTCTGAGAACTTGTTCATGATATTTTGTTTTTACATTTTCAAAATGGAATGTAGTCTTCATAGGTGCCCAGTTCTCTTCCAAACCGTTGCTCTTAACCTACCCTGTGTGTTACAAGCTCTACTTAGGCAGTAAGTTGCAGATAGTGGAATTTAAAACAAACGGTTTAACTTTCAGAGACTCTCATTTAAAGCTAAAATTATGCCAAACTTTGTGTTACTTTAAGACTTTAATCAGCCACCTTTTGCATTTAATTGCTATTTTGGCAGGCGAGAGAAAGGAAATGGAGATTTTTAACAATTTCATATCAACATGAACTGAAAAGGATTGCATGAGACAAAGAAAAGTTCTTTTTCTACCTCAAAGATGTTTTGCTTGCCAAGTGTCAGAAGCTTTTTGAAAACATCTGAGGTGGGAAAGTTTATTGTTTTTGAGACAAGTTTGTTAGACGCCTTTGTAACAAAACTTTACGCAACGTAGGTAAAAGCACAATATGCTTCCATTCAGAGCGTGTCCTCCCTAAAGCATCTCACCTACCTAAAGTTCCACTCCAATGGACCAGCTTCTTGGAAGGCTTTGTGGAGCTTTGATATGCATTGTAAAGTAATAAAGCTGGTATCCCATTTACCTAGGTAAATTTGTCTTTATATCTGTACCCTAGCATGGGTATATTCCTAGGTTGTATTTCCTACGGTAGACATGTGCTGCGGTGTTACAGACTTTCACCTCACAGCTTAACATCACAAGCACAGCCTTTGCCAAATGTATCGTTATCAATAAATTCTGTCCTCCCCCGATTCATCCAGTAAAAAGCAATGGTACAGTTGTTAAACAAGAAAGTGGCTATTTGTCATTAATATCCACTTTACTGTAAACTTATTTAAGTGTTGGAAACCTCAGAAACTGCTATTCCAGTTGCTTATAATGCGTTCTTTGTTTTCTGTTTGGCTTATCTTTAAGCACAATACAATCCTAAGGAAGCACACCCACTCCCTAATGTTTTCCTTGGGAGCCAGAAATGCGTGCTGCGGTGTATTTAGGCAGTTGCAAGTAAAAATGAAGTGTATATTATGAAAGGTGCGGGGGATGGTAGTGGCGGGATGCAGGAAATTATACTCAGCTTTAAAGGTTGCAGATCCAGGCTAAAACCAGCGTTATGACACTTTCTGATTCGAAATTGTGCAGCCCAAGTCAAAAAGCTCAACTACCAAATACAAAAACATTGAGCTTGCCTTGCTTGATGGATGGCTTTTTAAGGCTGGCGCACCTTGTGTTATGAGTACACCCAGTCTTTGGAAAAGTTCAGCAGCTAAACTGAAACTAACCGTTGTTCAGATACTTTTGTAATGAGAGAATCTTGTTTACTTTAATGGTTTCCTTTCCCAGCAGGCATGCTGCTTTTTCCTAGCCAGAAATGTTTCTTCTTTCTTTATACCATTTCCAAAAGTGATATTATCCCTGGCTCCTTGGATAATGAATTCTGATTTCTTTACAAATCTTTTTTTCTTTTTTTAAATACTAAGTCTTTCTTAAAAGTAATAGATTTTATTTTGGCTAATGCTAAATCTATTAATACGGAAGTCTTAACTTTATACGTGGCTGACTTGGCTGGCTACCTAGGTAGTCCAAATCTAGTGTGTGTGTGTATACACATGTATATATACATATGAAGGGAGAGAGGGGGGGAAGGTAAGAGCAAAATACAATATTTAAGGATTCTGGTCTTGCAGGTGCGAGACACAGCGCGACTGTGCCTATTGTTAGCCACTCCTGCATATGGGCGATGGTACCACAGCCAAAAGCCTGACCTGGATGTGGAGTCAAACACACATATACGTGCATGTCCCCTCTAACGCCTCATCTGTGAGAGGACAGCAGCCAACTGCTATATTTCTTACGAGAGTTGCTCTTTTTTTGAGATGCTCCATCTCTGTTCTGAACATCTCGCCGCTCTTCAAAGCCCTGTGGGGTTATCCATACCTGCAGTCTCAGCCTCGACTTGTTTTTGGCACATGACTTTTTATTTTCTGCTGCATTCTGAATATGGTTCCAAGGTATGAAAGAAAACGTGATAAAAAATTATTGAAATTCTTTCAAAATAAAATCATGCATATATTTTGTGTCCTCTTACTGCTTCTTTTTAAAAAAACAAAACCTAACAAACACCAAATTATATACAGACACCAGATATCAGACCTCATTTTAGAATTCCTTTAAATTTTACAAGGATTTGATCTTGAATGCTGAAATTGAAAAGTCACTTGTGATTTTGATTCAGAGTCACAGGTAAATATCCCTCAAGTCATATTTGGAGGCTGTTGAAATCTCAGTTTAAAAGCTGATCTTGCAAGACCTCTGATTTAACAGAAGTGTCTTGCAAACAATTCAGGGAGTTTTTTTCTTTCTCTGAAGAAAACTCAAGCCTTGGTTTAGATTTAAATTTTAACTCTGAGTTTCTTGCTTTATCTTGAGCAAAAGAATTTCGAGACAAGGCTGTTTTTCTATTAAATAAATAAACATTACTATTTCATTGGTATCTCTGAACTGAAAAGGTCAGCCCCATTGTTTCTAAAGCTGTAGTATATGAATCTGAAACATAAATCGTTGGTATCAACAGTGCAAACCATGAGGTAGTCAAGCATTTGTCACAATGAATGAAAAAATAAACAAGTTATTCCCCCAAGACCTCTGTGCTATTTAAAGCTGAATGAAAACTTCATTGAGTAAAATAATCAGTTTGAATACTTTTTTTGATTGTTCTGTGAATGCTATTTGAGAGATTATATCTTCCTCAAACATATCTACACGTAAAGTACTTGACTTTTAAAAATGCTCTAAAGATTAAACCTTAGAAGCAGGTCTCTTCAATCACACTTTTACACCATCTTAATGTATGTATTTTTTTCTAACTAAAAAAAAAATCCTACAGAAATAAAAAAGATGGACCTCCTTGTAGTTCTAGTATTTCACACTACTTCATTGTTTCTGGAGAGGGAGAGTAATAACAGAAGAGAGAAGAGAAAAAAACTGAAACCAGAAAATGGAAAACGGACATTTTTCAATATTCAGAAGCCAAGATGAAATATTTTGAACTGAAATTAAAATATTTTATTGGGTGAAAAATAGAAAGTGGGGTGGGGGATGGAAAACCCAAAGCAGATCTGTAGGTATTGGCCAACCTCTTTCTTTTGCAGCCTTCTCTGCTATGGGTTCAGCAGTACCTTTTGCTTTTCTTTCTCTCCTAGTAAAGAAAAATATTTTGCAAGATACGGAACTTTAATTTGACCAAATCTCCCTCTGACATTCCTGCTGCACCTCTTCAGAAGACATAAAGCAAGAGAGAGTATTCTAGTAGTAGAAATAAGTGGTGTGACAAGTCTTTGTATCGTAGTTTTTTGATCTATATCCTTTGGTCATGCACCTTCAGAAGAGTAATTTGCTGTGAAATAGTATTTGTAACTCTCACAAATGGGCATACAACAAAAATGGCAATGTTGCAGGGACGATGAGGAAGGCTGCAGGGCACACCTATATGTGAAGTATCACATGGACCCTCAGCGAGGGCAGCCTCTGTTCCAGTGCAGGGCTTCTGGGAAGTTCCATGGACTAACATTTAGAAAACCTTCAAAAACTAGGTTTGAAGGTGCTATTCTTGTTTCTTTGGGTTTGGGTTGTTTTTTATGTGATAGTTGGTAGTGGCAGGTGGTAGTTTAAGTCGGTAGAGGTTGCCTTCTGCATTTTGTCCTTTCATCACCACAGCTACAGCACTTGTATTCACTTTGCAGAGTTTCCTTTGTAGAACTTAATGTAGGAAGGGACTGATTTTATTCAAGTCCATTTTTGCTAAGCCTTATTTTGGTTGCTAGGAAAAAAGCATATTGGTCTAGGAAAGCAAAACAGAAATGATGGGCGTATTGGATTGTGTTTAAATATTCGTCTCATTCCTTTAGTTGCTTGCTGGCTTTTGTTGGTCTTTGTGAAAATGTGTTCGCTACAAAGGTTTGCCTGTATGACAGGGGGGTCTGTTCCTGCTGGTGTTTGCTTGTAGGCTGTAGACTAGCATTTGAACAGTAGTTAAATACTTCCTTCAACACTTTGATTCTTGCTGTATTTCATCAACCAGGGAGGCAGAATGTAATGAAAAATGTGACACTTCACAACAATCCAGCAGACAGCAAACATATCTTAAGCAAACATTGTTCAGTTACTGGAATGCCTTGAGACGTCAATGACAGTTGAAGTATCCCAGTATTTGCAGCCACTGCAAAATTCAGATTTAATAAACAGCCTCACATGTGTGCAGCTGGTGCAGTCCTAGGAGCTGGAGAAGGGAAAGAAGTCTGCTCTCCGCTGAGCAGCGGACACCCAGAGCAAGCTTCTGGGGCAAGAGCTTTGGGACCTGCTGCAGGAGAAGCCCAAGCTGCATGGGAGGGAGGATTAAGGTTCTCCCAACCCGCCTGGCAGATCCAAGGCTCATGAGGGATGAGTGGGATGTCCTGAGTGTGTCCACCTGCCGTGGTGACCATGACCTTGGATAGACCATTGCACTGGTGCGGTCACTTCAGGTGCCCTGCTCAGGGAATCCGGTGCTTGCATTGGCAAAGAGCCTGAGGAGTGGAACAGGAGAGATGTAGGTTGTGAGGAGACTTGTTCAGATGCAGGGCTGTGCGTAGATTGACTTCAGGAACATTCCAGTGGTTGTAAGCCTATCATTAGGTTTAAAAGGTTTTGGGATGTGAGACCAGATGGGTTAAATCCATTTACTCACATAGATTTTTATTTATCTTTACACCAGTTCCTCTAAAAGTGGTGGTTGCATTTCCTTTGCTGTTGTCTTCTACTTAAACCAGTACAGAACCCATCATTTTTCCTGCACTGTTTTCATAAAGTGAGTGAATTATTAAATGAGAGAGTCTTGTAATATATCCATAATGAAATTTCTGACCAATGAAGGCAATGGTCTTGAAATTACGTATCTTCTGAAGTACCTTAGTGCATCAGGGTGATGCTGTGATACGGGTATCAAGGGCCTGGGCTTTCTTGAGGCTGCTTCCCAAGCAGAAACTTTAGCTGGCCTGAATTTTGTAAGCAGCTCTGAGTACCAGCTACGTGCTTTGTTAGAACAGCATCCATCAAGACAACGTCCGGGATGCAGCAGGGTGTTTTGTCTTATCTGCTTTCTCTCGGCAGTTGTGTGTTCTCATACCTAGACGATTGGCTCATTAAAACAAGTGTGTTATTGCTAAGCACAAAAAAAAGGAGAGAGAGAGAGACGCTGGGTTTTTTTAAGACTCGGATTTATAGCTCTGTGTTGTAATCAGACATCACAAATTCTTTCACAAGAACTATAAAACAGGTCTTCTCATGAGAAGGAAGAAAAAAAAGAAGAGGCGAGTATGCTGTCCTCTATTAAACAATTGTGAATTTCTAGTTTAGTGCAAGCTTGAGGGGAAAAAGGGGACCCAGCAGTAAATCATCCGTGCAGCTCTCAGCCATAAAGTTTCTTGAGCAGTCAAAACTGCCAGGGCTTGTTTGGATGACTTATTCCTAGGCAAGGTGATGGAAGAAAGTTTATAATACAGCTGCAAACTTCTGCCGTCTCTAGTGTCATTGTTGTTTACGTTAGACGATAATGTGCTACAGAAACCTCCTTCCATTTCAAAGGTGACATTTTCCTCTCTGACCTTGTTTTGAGATGATTTCACCCAGCCAACAGAGCAGAAATCTGGAATTGCCTCGGCAGTGGCGCACGTTGGTTGGGTCTTTGCAGAGAGCAGGGGGCTCCGTAAGGCTGCAGCAGCCAAGCCTGGCCAGGCAGGGTTGGAGATGGGGAGAGACCCGGGGGTCTGACCGGGGTTTGGATCAAGCCCTTGAGTGCTTCGCCAGGAGAGGTGCCACGGGCCATTATCCAAATCGGGTGACTGATTGAGCAATTGCTTTGTGCTGAGATTGGAAGGGAGAAGGGTGCCAGTTGGCTTGGGTGACTGGTAGCTCTTGGATAACGTACCTGTTGCTCCGGAAAGACTGCCAGCATTTTATGCTGGAGCATAGATCCTCACCGCCTGCGTGAGCTGTGCAAATGCTGAAGCGGCGTAAGAAAATACTCCTGCAGCCCAGCAGAACTTGCCTAAAGGTGTGTTATACAGTGCACCTTGATACAAGTCAACTGACAAATTAGGGAAGGATAAATGTATCTTAAATTTGCGTTTTAGATGAGCAACTTGCAAATTTGTGAGAATAATACTAGAAATTACTATTAAACTCTGTTTTAGGGGGGAAATGGAGGAAACTAGGACTGAATCAGGACTATATTCCTCTTTCTTCTCCTGAAACTCTTTCTCTTCAGTCTTTCCTGTGTACCCTGTTGTAAGATGTCCAGTATCCTGAGACCTCTGACGAACGTTTGAGATGAGTATCTTTTAAATTAAACAGAACTCAGTCTGACCTGTCTCTGTCTTAAATTTCTTAACAGTATGAAGTATACCCTTTAAACAATCTCAGACCTGTGGTTCCCCCCTCTCTTCTTAATCTAAGGCATGATTAGTGTTTAATGGACCTTGAAAAGCAACTTTATTTATAATGGCTGCAGGTTGCTCTTGCTAGATCTGATCTCCAGTTTTCTGTTTTCTCTTGAAATGAAACCCCAAATAGTGGGACACATACTTGGTTACTATGTTCATACGTGCTATGGTTTGTGGTGTGGTTTTTTTTTTCTGTTAGAACCACCTGCTTTGGAAAATGATTTAATATATATAACTTTTTTTACGCCAAAAACAATGGACGTCTTTATGCTGGGCAGAACTGATAACACAGTATCCATTACACAGATACATGGGGTATCAGGTGCCAAGAAGCACCTTCCATGAAGGGGGACATCTGAATCCAGGGAATTTATTCTGCATCTCAGGAGGTGCAGTGGGAGCAAGAGACAGCAGTCTCATACTCACTATGTTTTGCTGCACAAAGAGCTCGGAAGCTCTCAAAATGTCAGCCTGCGTGTGTCGTAACTCGTTATCTGCCATGTGCTATTTGCTGAAATCTGGGGATAAAAGTATCTAGAATCCAGTGCTTCAAGAAAATCCATCCAAGCACGCAAAGACCCAGACTGTGATTCCAGCAACATTTCTTCTGTTGAATAAAACCTTGTGGGTCAGACTTCAGATAAAAACAGTATCTGTTATGTCTGTGCATCTGCTTATTGAGCGCAGTTACAAAATTTGCCTAAGAAGCGATCTTCCAAATCACACAGCCTCTCTCATACCTGCCCAACCCCCCTTGGACCAGAAGATGAGAGAGCTGAAGATGATCTTGTGGGACAAGATAAACAGTCATTACCTTTGCTAATGATGTTGAATCCCTGTGATATGCTAATCATAAAGTAACAGCGCTCACATTGAACTACCTAATTAAAATTCATAGGAATAGATTACGGTGAGGTTACTGGTCTTCTCCACACTGGCATCAGATCCTAATGCATCTAGCCAAAGTTCAGATACATTTACACTACTAATATAGCTGGGACTGGTTTCTCCTCTATTACCAGTAACGTCGTGGTAACGGCTAGAGGTTCTGGCTGAGACTGGGGCCGCACCGCTCTCGGTAGCGTACATGAAAGTTAAACCAGCCCAGTGATACAAGGTGCATTTACCAAATCTGGAAAGAGCAGTAACGATCTACAGAGTCTCTGTGTAGTTACTTAATCAGAAGACAATCCTTTTCAATATATTGTTTATTATTTTGAAGAATGCTCAAAGTTTAACATACAATAGCTGCTCACCTGGATTATGTCACTTACAGCTATGCTAATTTTCTAGTAATTAGAACCCCTGAGGCTGGGTACCATCTGTTTTCCAGAGCTCCTATCATCTTTATATCTAAGGACAGATTAAAAAAAAAAAGCTCTAATGGGATTTAAGTGCCTATAAAGCATGGATTGTCGTGTTCATCTTACTATTAACGCGTTCAAGGTGGTTGCTTTGATTTCCACCCCCCCCAGCC
>Ga0181612_101979_pt1 | contig 51819 bp, 50 predicted proteins | sample HoacroProtozoa21_FD_119630 | JGI IMG/M metagenome (GOLD analysis project Ga0181612, IMG submission 119630) | Hoatzin crop microbial communities from Cojedes, Venezuel. Combined Assembly of Gp0051906, Gp0051904, Gp0051908
AACGTTGGTTTGCGGATGATACCGTATGTGTTAATGCTATTAAAACTGGAAGACATAAAATTCTCCTTTCTTAATTATACTATGTGTTCCAATTTATTTATAGCACCTCAAAGCTAATATTTGATTTATAAACCTTTTCAATAATTTCCCAAAAATTTGGATGTAAAATAGGGTCACCACCAGTTATAGATATAGAGGGACGCTTGTCATTATTATGGCAGAAATTAATAAACTTAGTTATGACTTCATCTACGTCGTCAATTTTGAAGTCATTTAATCGAACGTTTTGACCTGAGTTAAAAATATAACAATGCTTACATTTTTGGTCACATCTATTAGTGATATGCCATTGTAAACCAAATGAACCAGGCATAAATAATCATCTCCTTTTTAGTAAAAATCTGGCGAATTTAAAATAACTCGCCAGATTTTCTCCATTGTTTCGTCAAGAAGAGCTAATTACTCTCCACTGCAACTTCCACCGTCTCCGTCTCCGCCACTACCACCACCAGTGACACATCCGCCATCACAAATCAACGATACGGCGAAAATACTAGCATCCTTTTTCTTAATTACATCAGAAAAACTATGCGTGGACGAAATTCGGATGGGCGTATCTTTCCAGCTATTAAATCTTTCCATAGTTGTCTTCATTTTTTCTCACCTCCTTTCTAAAAGTACTTTGCCATTGCAAAACTATCAAAATGCAACTGTACATTATTATATCATTTTAATTACAAAAAGCAAGTTATATCCCTTAGATTCCAATTCAAAGTGCAAATAATGCCAACAAAATAGGCATGCCCTTAGCTTCTTCCAGTATAATAGTTTTAAACGAATATTAACTAAATTATACAGAAAGGAAGGAACATGCCTTATAAGCATTTTACACTAGAATCAAGGAAAATGCACTAATAAAATAAGTAACTGTAATGCTTTTTATGACTTAGTTCCGATAACACTAATATCATTTATTTTTTGCTAATTTTACAGGGATAAGTTTAAAAAAATTGAAAAATCTGGTTCAAAACTATGATACTGGTCAGTTTTGAATCGCATTTCTCAACGAAAATTAAAAACATCTCTGTAAAATGGAGTATTTATGGCTACTATTGGTGTTATTGGGGCTAAGTCATAAACTTGCCTTGATTTGGGGGTTGTGGATAAAAAATCGCGGAATGGTGCGGCTCATCTGTGGGAAACTGGGTGTTGTGAATAAGTTGAGGGGTGTAGTATAATGGAGGAAAGGAGAATTATGGCTAAATCTAAATCGGATGACCAAGCTAAAACCGCTGAGGAGTGGGAGCGCAAGACTAAGATTCTGCGCAAAAAGTTGGAAGAGGCAGAAAAAGAGATTGCTTTTTTGAAGGAAGCGACGAAGTTTTTTGGGGAGAAGTGAGTTACTATATGAGAAAATTATTTACCAGGTTATTTTTAGTAATTGTTTGCTTCGCGTTTATTCAAGTGGGCGACGTACACGCTACTAGTGGTGCCCTAAGAAGGAGGACCATTAAAACGTGTCCTAATGGCGTGACATATGGGCTACATGGTAATGGGAATAATAACACCCATTGGCACGAAGCGAAAACTAATGGCGAAAGTTATTACGCGACCGGAGAGCCACTTAGCGGTGACCCATGTCCGGAATCAAGTACAAATAAGGGGACGGCAGAAAGTACAAAGAAAAGTTCAAATGATACCAGCTCGTCTACTCAGAGTACCACAAGTAGTAGTAAAACGACGACTAAGATAATACTGCGCTGAAGACTTTAACCGTTGATGGTAATTCAATTGATATTCAGGACGTAATGAGTTATGAGGCTGACGAGAAAAGCGTTGTTATATTTGCTGATGCAGAGGATGATAATGCGACCGTGAGTATTAATGGGAACTATGAAAGTCTATCATCGTTAGAAGTTAATAAAATCGAAATAGAAGTCACAGCTGAGGATGATAGTAAAAAGACGTACACTTTAAACATTACGAAGAATCAGGGTATAAGTGACACGAAGTTGATTTTAAAGATAAATGACATTACGGTGAATTTTGATGATGATAACTATTACAAAACGATTGAACTATATTATGTGGATAAAGTGGTTTTCGATTATTCCTTGTCTAATTCGGATTCGACGTTGAAAATTTATAAAAATGATGAGGAATTGACCAGTAGTGAGGATTATATAGATGTGGGGGACCATAAATATAAGTTTGTTATAACAGATAGCAATGGAGATAAGGTTGAATATAATGTTGAGATTGAGAAAGAGGGTGTGCTGGTTAGTATTTTCACCATAATAGCTGCTGGTGCGTTTTTCGTTGGGTGTGGATTGGTGATTAAGAAAATATTTTCGAAGGTGAGGGGTAGGGATAGAAAATAAGGCTTGAGGCGCTCGTTGAGCTCGTAGTGGGGGGTGATTGTTGATTTTAGAGGGGTAAGAGAGTATAATAAAAGTTAAGAATTTTTATCATTTTTTAAGGAAAGGTGTTTTGTGAAAAAAGATTCGCTATATATTGTGATCCCTGCTTATAACGAGCAGGAGAATATTGAGTCGGTCGTGAACGATTGGTACCCGGTCGTCGAGTCGATAAACAAAAAATCAAATAATGAAAAAAGTCGTTTGGTAATTATTGACGACGGTAGTAAAGACGATACTTATAAAATTTTGAAAAAATTAGCAAAGACACGACCATATCTTGAGCCAATCACAAAAGAAAATGCTGGTCATGGCGCAACGGTTTTGTATGGATATCGCCATGCGATCAAGAAAAAAGCGGACTACATTTTTCAAACAGACTCGGATGGGCAAACTTTACCATCTGAGTTTAAACAATTTTGGGATCAGCGTGAAAAATACAGTGCAATCATTGGTCATCGAAATCATCGTAGGGATGGCTTATCTAGGATTTTTGTAACGAAAACTCTTAAGTTAGTATTGAAAATGATTTTTGGAGTGTCGGTTACCGATGCAAATACCCCTTTCCGATTAATGAAGAGGGAATTATTGGAAAAATATATTGATAAAATTCCGGAAAATTTCAATCTGTCGAATGTAATGTTATCAGTGCTTTTTGTTTCTAACAATGAGAAAGTTAAATTTATCCCGATCACTTTTCGACCGCGCCAGGGGGGGGTGAATTCCATAAATTTACCAAAAATTACAAAAATTGGAATTCAGGCGGTAAAAGATTTTCGAGTTTTAAAAAAGAGTTTAAAAGTTAAAGGTGATCATAAACTAATAAAAAATTCGTTGATTGGACTGGCAATTTTCGGGATGGCCTTCACAATATCAATGATGAGTCCGAATAATATATTGAAGCAGAATGGGATTCCAGGAACTGATTCATCAGTTTTTCAGACGATTGGCATGAGAATGCATTACGGTGATATGCCGTATAAAGATATTTTCGACCATAAGGGGCCATTATTGTATGTTATTAATTACGTGGCATTAGGGATATCATATCATCATGGTGTTTGGATGGTGGACTTGGTGGCATTGACGGTTACGATTGCACTGCTTTATAAGATTGCGAGATTGAAAGTTAGTAAGAAAATTTCGTTATTGGCGACTTTTGTTGTGTCTACTTTGTTTTTTGAGTATTTTAGTAGCAACATGACGGAGTGTTATGCGTTGCCGTTTATTACATATTCGCTATATGTATTTTTGAATTATTTCTTAAATCATAAATTAACTAAGATTCAGACTCTATTTGTGGGGATTTCTTTTGGCGCAATATTAATGTTACGACCAAATATGTGTGCGGTTTGGGTAGTTTTCGCATTGGCTTATTTAGTTGAAAAAATAAAACAGAAAGACGTAAAACAATTATTAAAAACAGTCGGGATTTTTATCGGTGGGACCGTATTGATGATGGCGCCATTTTTGATATGGCTGGGGATGAATGGTGCATTGCAAGATTTTTATGATGTCTATATAAAGTTTAATATTCTATACAGCTCTCAATCAAAATCTGCACACTTTGATTTAACTGGTATTTATGATTCTGCAACGGAAAATAAAGTTATCGCTTCATTAACCTTTGCTGATCATATCATTGTAATGATAGCTATAGCTGGGGCAATCTGGGCATTGAAAAATAAAGAAAAGGCAAGTTTATTAAATTTGCTGGCAATAGTTTTAACATTAATAACAATTAGCCTGAGTGGAAGAATATATTATCATTATGCTATGCCATTAGTGCCAGTTTTGGTATTTCCTATGGCATTTTTGATAATGGAGTTGAATAAAATAAAGATAGATAAAAAAATGATTTTGGTTGTTATGGCGTGGTTTCTAATAGTGAATGTAATTCCTGATTGGAACGTGGGAGTGCAAAGATTTTTCTCGGCATATAGAGACCGCAGTATTGATTTCTTAGACACAGCATATTCTAATAATAGATATGCGGTAATAAAATATGTCAAAAAACATTCTAGCAAGGAAGATAAAGTTGCCGTTTATGGTAATTATACGTGGATTTATTATTTTACAAAAAGACTTCCTGCATCTAGATACATTTATACTAGCATTAGTAGTGTCGATGAGAGTATTTACAAAGATTTTTGTGACGATGTGAAAGAAAATAAACCTCAATTGTTTGTGATAAATAAATATGATTTAGCGAAAAAAGTAGACCTGAAAGAGATGCTTATTGAGTTGGGCTATAAGGACGTTAATTTTAAGGATAAGAATTTTAGTGATAATCCATTTATCATCTATAGTTTGTCGGAATAAAAGTGAGGTGATATAATAAGTAACAGTATATGATGAAAAAAGATAAAAAATTTAAATTTTCAGTAGTGATGCCGATTTATAACGTGGAGCCTTATCTCGATGAGGCTATTCAATCTATTTTGAACCAAACGATTGGTTTTAAGAAAAATATTCAAATTGTTTTGGTTAATGACGGATCTCCAGATGGGTCTGGTGAGATTTGTGAGAAATATGCGAAAAATTATCCTGAGAATATAAAATATATAAAACAAGAGAATCGGGGTGTTTCGGCAGCTAGAAACCGGGGAATGAAAGAAGTTGAGGGGAAATATGTTGGGTTTTTGGATCCGGATGATAAATATGATAAGGAGGTTTTTGCAAGAGTATGGAACTTCTTTAAAAAATATAAGACTGAAATAGATTTAGTGGCTTGTAGGGTAAAGTTTTTTGGGGCTAGGTCTGGTTATCATCCATTGGATTATAAGTTTAAAGATGGTGATAGGGTAGTAAATATAGAAAATGAATATGAAAATATTCAATTACACGTTTCGTCGTTCTTCGTAAAAAATGAGAGTTTAAAAAACAAAAAATTTGATGAAAAATTTAAAGTATCTGAAGATGCGAAGTTTTTAGCAGAATTAATATTAGACAAAAAGAAATATGGCGTATTAAAAACCGCCTTGCATATGTATAGAAAAAGGATGGGAGGTGCTGCGTCGGCATTGCAATTAGCGAATGAAAATGGGTGCTATGAAAAAGGGTGGCTAAGGAATTATCTTATTGATTTAATAGGACAATTTAAAGATCAAGATGGAAAAATTCCGAAGTATTTACAATATCAGATTATTTATGAGCTGAAATGGAGAATTAGCTCCCAAATAAAAGATGAAGAATTGCGAAAAAAATTCAAGGAAGATTATCAAAAGATTTTACAATTCGTTGATGATGAAATTATATTAGAACATAAAAAGTTATGTAGCGAAGAAAGAATTTTTCTTTTTAAGATAAAAGGAGAAGAAAATAAACTGGAATGTCGGGAAAAAGGAATTTATTATGTAGATGGTGATAACGAGCGCATACTTTATAATGCAACGAAGAGATCGGTAGAGATCACGAGTTTGGATTTTGAGCAGAATTTTTTGGATTTGCGAGGATTATTCTGTTTACCGTTTAATGATGGTGATTATTCATTGGTTGTTTTGCAAGAAAAGAAAAAAGGCGATGTATTAGTTTTGACTCCGATAGAAATAGGTGGAGTGGTAGAGAGTAAATCGAGGAAAGCTTTTACGAAGGATTTTTTCTTCGAAAAACGTGGTTTCAGAGTAAGAATTCCGGTTTCTAAGAATATGAAGATTTCGATTTTGCTGGTTAGGAATGGTATGGAAGAGACTAGATTTAAGGTGATGTGGAATTTTGGGCGTTTCGGAAAACTTAATCGAGGCGTGGAAGAAACTTATTATTCGAAGAAGAAGTGGTTAGTACATAGGCAAGGAAAAGATTTGATAATAGAGATTAACGATAAGAAAACTCATCTCACCTACGAAGGTAGATATATTAAGTGGTTACTGAAAAATAAAGATTATAGTGCGGTAAATTGGCGTCTTTGGTACAATCAGGCGAAGCCGAAAAAGAAAAATCAACTTTGGGTAATCAGCGATCGTCCAACGGTGGCGAATGATAATGGCGCGGCGTTTTTTGAATATTTATGCAAAATTAGACCAAGAGGGATAGATTTTTATTTGACCGTGGATAAGGGCACCGAGTCTTATGAGAAATATAAAAAGACCGGTAGAGTGATTGATAGACAATCCGTAGAATATAAGAAAAAATATTTATTGGCAGATAAAATCATTTCGAGCCAGGCGGATGAATCTATAATTCGTTTTCCGGGAAAAGAATGGTGGCGATTGCGAGATCTGGAGAAATTTGATTTTGTGTTTTTGCAACATGGAGTGACGCAAAATAATTTATCGGCATGGTTAAATGCGTGGAATAAGAATATGAAGCTTTTTGTAATTACATCGAATGCGGAGCGCGCGTCGATTTTGGATCCGAAATATAATTATGGATATAAAGAGGAGGAATTGATTTTAAGTGGATTGCCGAGATATGATTTATTACATTCTGATGAGAATCCTACTTATGTAACGATTGCGCCAACTTGGCGGCATTATCTGAGTACTATATCTGATGTAAATGGACATCGAGAGTATAGCGAAAAAATAAAAGAAAGTGATTTTTTCAAGTTCTATAATAGACTTATTAATGATGAGAGAATAGAAAAATGTTTAGAGAAATATAATCTAAAGGGCCGTTTTATATTACATCCATCGTTTACGCCGAATAAAAAGGATTTTAAAAATAATAAGTTCTTTGAGGTTGCGACGGATGCGAATTACAACCAGATTTTTGCGGATTCAAAATTGTTTATAACAGATTACTCAAGCACAGCGTTTGATTTTGCTTATCTGAAGAAGCCGATCATTTATACGCAATTTGATAAAGATGTTTTCTTTACTAACCATACGATGAAACCAGGGTACTTTGATTACGAGAAAGACGCTTTTGGTCCAATAGTTTATAATTATGAAGATACGGTGAAGGAAATTATCAAAACTATTGAAGACGGTTGTAAAATGCCAAAGAAGTATCAGGATCGGGTGGATAAGACTTTTGCGTTCCATGACAAAAATAACTGTGAGAGAATTTATAAGGCAATATTGGGGTTAGACGGTGGCGAGGAGTAAAAACCAGAATAGCTTCCAAGAACTTGAGAAGAACCATTTTGTGGAGTTGATAGAGGAGGGGGCTGCGTCGGATGAGAAGGAGCTGCTAAAATATTGCCAGCAGACGGATGATATGGAGATTGTTACAAATCCGGACTTTAAGGCCGAGCACAAGATATTTTTGCTGAAGATGAAGGGTTCGGAAAATAAGTTGGACTATCGGTATGATGGCGTGTGGTATAGAGACGGCGATGTCGAGATTAGAATTCATAATATGGAGAAAAAGTCTTTTTGCATCACACAACTTGACATAGATGGTGATCAGTTTGAGATGAAGGCGATGTTTATGACGATTGTGGGGGTTGATAGATATCGGCCGGTGATTTATGTGGATGGGGAACGCTATGAGGCGGAGCTAACGAAAATTGATGATAAGTCAAAAAATGCTTATAATGGGAAGCCACTTTATGAGCGTTACGGGCTGAGATTTGCGGTAAAAATGAAAGAGGGGATGACGGTTTCTGCGGTTTTGGCGAAAACTAATCCAGACAAGACGGAAGAAGAAACGGAAATGAAGTTGCATTACGGTAAATATTCGAAGTTGCTGAAATATAAGGGCTCGCATTATTCCAAGGGAAATTGGTCGATCTATAAGGATAAAGACAGTTTGAAGGTGACGGTGAATACTAGAAAAAGTACGTTGAAGTTTGAGTTTAGGTTGATGCTGAGGTTGCTGAAACGGTTTAAGTTTTCGGCGATTTATTGGCGAATAGTGTGTTATCTGGCGAATGCGAGGAAGAAGAAAGAAGTTTGGATTATTTCTGATCGGACGATTGCGGCGGATGATAGTGGAAAGGCGTTTTTTGAGTATTTGGAGAAAAATCCGCCTGAGGATATTGATTTTTATTTTATGGTGGGGAAGCGTGCGAAATATTATAGGGAAAATTCGAAAAATAAGAGGATTTTGGCGTATGGAAGTTATAAATATAAGAAAAAATATTTGATAGCGGACAAAATTATTTCGAGTCAAGCGGATAATTTTACGACTAGATTTAAGGGAAAAGAGTGGATTTATTTGAAAGATTTGGAGACTTATGATTTTGTATTTTTGCAACATGGAGTGATAAAGGATGATCTGAGTAGCTGGGCAAACGCGTGGAATAAGGGAATTAAATTGTTTAATACTTCTACGAAAAAGGAATATGAGTCGGTTTTGGGACGTAATTATGGGTACCGAAAGGAGGAAGTAGGGTTACTGGGATTGCCAAGATATGATTTGTTGCATTCCGATGAGAATCCGACCTATGTGACGATTGCGCCGACTTGGCGAAAGTCGTTAGGTGGAGTGAATAATAGTGCGGAAGGACGCCGTGAATATAGCGAAAAGATAAAAACTAGTAAATATTTTGCGTTTTATAATAATTTGATTAACGACCAGAGAATTATTGAAGTTTTGAAGAAACATAACTTGAAAGGGCGATTTATTTTACATCCTTCACACACGGCGAATCGGCAAGATTTTAAAGAAAATGGAATGTTTAAGGTGATTAGTCGAGCGAATTACAACCAAGTTTTTGCGGATTCGAAACTATTCGTGACGGATTACTCAAGCACGGCGTTTGATTTCGCATATCTGAAGAAGCCGATCATCTATACACAGTTTGATAAAGATACTTTTTACCAACAACAATCGTATATTCCGGGTTACTTCGATTATGAGAAAGACGCCTTTGGTCCAATAGTTTATAATTATGAAGATACGGTGAAGGAAATTATCAAAACTATTGAAGACGGTTGTAAAATGCCAAAGAAGTATCAGGATCGGGTGGATAAGACTTTTGCATTTCATGACAGAAAAAATTGCGAGCGCGTATATAAAGCGATTCGTGAAATGAAGTAAATATGATATAATAGTCTTAAATCATGAATTTTTTACTGAAGATTTATGTGGGCTGTTTGCGGGTGGTGTATTTTTTCATGAAAATTTTTCCAGCGCAGAATAAGGTAGTAATGATTACGCGACAGAGCAATGAGACACCGGATGATTTTGAGTTATTAGGGAAGGAATTGGGGGAGAAACATGAGGTAGTTTATCTTTGTAAGACGTTGGATGGCGGAGTGAAGTCCACGATTACGGCGAAAATTAGTTATGGTGGACATATGATGCGACAGATTTATCATCTGGCGACGGCACGAGTTTGTATTTTGGATTCGTATTGTCCAGCGGTGAGCATTTTGAACCATAAAAAGTCACTAACAGTAGTGCAAATTTGGCATTCGATTGGGACAATGAAAAAATTTGGTTATACGAGCCTAGGTAAGGCTGAAGGGAGAAATACGGAGATTGCACGGATTATGCGGATGCATAAAAATTATAGTTTTGCAGTTTGTTCAGGGAAGGCGTATGCAGAGCATTTGGCGAAGGGTTTTGGGATGCCGGTGGAGAAAATTAAGATTTTTACGTTGCCGCGAGTGGATCTTTTGAAGAGTAAGGAATACGAGAAAAAAACGCGAGAGAAAATTTTTGAGCGTTATCCGGAGCTGAAAGAGCGAAAAAATGTGCTTTATGCGCCAACTTTTCGGAAAAATGAAAAAGAGATGAACAAAAAGGTGAATGAGCTAGTGAAAAATTTTGATTTTGAGAAATATAATTTGATTGTAAAAATGCATCCGCTTTCGAAAACTAAGATAAAAAATACAAAAGTAATTTGTGATATGGAGTTTTCGACTTTTGAGATGTTGTTTGTGGCGGATAAGATGATCTCGGATTATTCATGCGTGGTTTATGAGGCTGGTGTGCGAGGAATCCCGTTGTATTTTTATGATTTTGATTTGGAGAAATATTTGGAGGCGCGAGGGCTGGCGATTGATTATGATGAATTGCCTGGGTTTAAAGAAAAAAGTGGCGCGAAATTGGTGAAAGATCTTGAGAAAAAGTATGATATGAAGACACTGGAGAAGTTTATTGATAAGTATGTGGAAAACACTGATGATTGTACGGTGAAGCTGGCGCGCGAAATTGAAAAATACTTGCCGTAATCATCTTGATAAGTTATAATAAGATTATACTTAATCGAGGTGTGAGATGAAAAATATTGCATTAATCTTTGCGGGTGGAGTTGGAAGTCGGATGCACGGCGATGTGCCGAAGCAGTTTCTAGAAGTAAGTGGAAAGCCGATTATTATTTTAACTTTGGAGTTATTCGAGCAAAACGATAATATTGATGAGATTTATATTGCTTGTGTTAAACAGTATATTCCACAACTTGAAGATATGATTCGACGTTTTAGTGTAACGAAGGTGCGTCGAGTTTTCCCAGGTGGGGCGAGTGGGCAAGATTCGATTTATAAGGGCTTGAAAGAAATTCAAAAAGATCATTTTGACAATCCTGTTGTGTTGATTCACGACGGTGTACGACCTCTGGTTAACCAGAAAACGATTAATAATTGCGTGCGCGATGCACATAAATATGGTAGCGCAATTACGGTTACGCCAGCGTTTGAGACGCCATTGATTAGCGAAGATGGCGGTGGAGTAGTTTCTTCGATGCCAGAGCGCTCGAAGGTTTACACGGCGCAGGCTCCGCAATGTTTCCGACTTGAGGATGTAGTGCGATGGCATGAGAACGAGCGTAATAAAAATGAGGAGCCGTACGAAGGGATTGTAGACTCTTGTGGTTTGTGCTTTAAGTATGGCGGAAATCCACATTTGACAGAAGGAAATCGTGGCAATATTAAAGTTACGACGATGGAAGATTATTTGACATTGATTTCAAATTCGTCGGCGGCGAATTATGAACAGTTGTTTAAGTTGCAAGCAAATTTGCGCAAAGCTGAAGAAAAGAAAGCGAAAGAAGGGAAAAATGATTAAGAGTAAAATTGTTGCGGAAGACGCAGAGAATATTATTGCCGACGTTGGTGCGGAGCGAATGGTTGAAAAATTGAAGGGAAAAACTGTTTTGGTGGCTGGCGCGACTGGAATGGTTGGTTCGTATTTTATTTATGTTTTGTCGGCATTGAATGAGAAGTATGATGCGAATATTCGAATTTTGGCTTGTTTGCGCAATCGTAAGCGCATGGACGAGAGTTTGTTGACGGATAAATATGTTGAGATTTTGGAACATGACGTGACTGAACCTTTTGAGGTTGAGGGTGCGGTAGATTATATTATTCATGCAGCTTCTCCAGCGTCGCCTTTGATTATGAAAAGTAAGCCTTTGGAGACGAATTTCGCGAATACGTTAGGCATGGCAAATGTGGTAAAATTAGCGTTAGCGAAAAAGTCAGCGGGAACACTTTTTATTTCTTCGCGTGAGATTTACGGTGAACCGAATGAAGGCCAAGAGTTTTTCACTGAAGATGGACCACTTGGGCAAGTCAATCCATTAATTCCGCGTAACGGTTATGCTGAAGGCAAAAAAGCGGCGGAAAATATGTGTATCTCGGCGAAAGATGAATATGGATTGGATGCAAAAGTGGTACGCTTGGCGCATACTTATGGCCCAGGTATGTCGATTTATGATGGTCGCGTACAAGCTGACTTCTTGAAGAATATCATGGAAAAAACTGATATTGTTTTGAAGTCGGATGGTTCCTCGGTGAGAACTTATACTTATATTGCAGATGCGATTTGTGGGATGTTCCTAGTTTTGTTGTTTGGGGAAGACAGTGTTTATAATATTGCGGATGAAGAATCTAAGACTTCGATTCGTGAGTTGGCAGAAACTTTGGTGGATTTGCCCGAAGCGGAAGGATTAGAATTGAAATTTGAGATTGATGATAGTAATAAAAAAGGAACGGCAAGTTTTTCAGCTGGGATTTTGTCAACTGAAAAAATTCGTAATGAATTTGGGTGGAAGCCACGTTATTCGATTCACGATGGTTTTCAGAGGACAATTAAACACTTAGAGGAAGAACTGAAATAATGCAAAAGTTTTTTGTAAATCTGAAAAAATATCATAAATATGCGGTGAGGTCGGCGAAGGCGGAGCTTAAGTCTGAGGTGGCGGATTCGTACTTAAACTGGCTTTGGTGGGTGGTGGAACCGCTATGTTTTATGCTGATTTACACTTTTGTGTTTGGTTATATTTTTCACAATACTGACCCGCAGTTTGCGTGTTTTGTGATGGTGGGGCTATCGCTCTGGGAATTCTTTAATCGCATGATTAACGGTTCTGCGCAGCTTATTGCGCGCAACCGTGGCTTAGTGACAAAAGTTTACATCCCGAAGTACATATTACTTTATTCAAAGTCGTTAACTTATTTGTTCAAGATGGCGATTTCGTTGGGACTGGCGTTGGGGTTGATGGTGGTGCAAGGCGTGACATTCTCGTGGCACATGATTTTGATTTTTCCAGTTTTGGTAGTGCTTTATGTTTTAACTTTTGGGGTTGGGATGATTTTAATGCACTTTGGTGTGACTTTTGATGATCTTTCAAAACTGACGAATATTGGGATGAGAATGGTGTTTTATCTGGCTGGTGTGTTTTATGACATTAATAAACGCCTGGGCGGGACTTTGGGATTTGTGCTTTTGCGCGTGAATCCAATTGCGTTTTTGATGTCTGAGGCGAGAAAAGTGATGCTTTATGCGCAAATCCCAAGCGTCGAGGGATTGTTGGTCTGGCTGGCGGTTGGGTTAGTTTTGTGCTGTATCGGCGTACATGTGATCCATAAATATGAAAATAGTTATGCAAAGGTAATATAATATGAGTAAAGAAGAACCAGTTATCACCGTAAAAAATTTACACATTACGTATCGAGGATTGAAGAAAACTTCGATTCGGGCGTCGTGGCGACATTTGGGCGACAAAGTTGAGCATTTTCATGCGCTGAAAGGCGTGTCGTTTGAAGTTCCGGAAGGGAAGATCATGGGGATCATTGGGAAAAATGGTTCTGGCAAGTCGACGATGTTGCGAGCGATTGCGGGGATTTTTTCGCCGGATAAAGGCACGATTGATTTGCATGGACGTAGTGTGTCGCTACTTTCGATTGGGGTTGGTTTTAATAATAAGCTGACCGGACGAGAAAATATTTATCTTTCGGGAATGCTTTTGGGATTTTCGGAAGAGGAAATTGCGAAGAAAGAGAAAGATATTATTAAGTTTGCGGATATTGGGAAGTTTATGTATAAGCCGGTGAAAACTTATTCGTCTGGTATGCATTCGAAGTTGGCATTTGCGATTACGGCGATTTTGGAAACGGATATTATGTTGATTGATGAGGTTTTGTCGGTTGGCGACGCGAAGTTTAAGAAGAAAAGCTATGCAAAAATGAAAGAGTTGATTTCGGATGATAAGCGGACGGTTTTGATCGTGTCGCATAATATGGGGACAATCAAAGAGTTGTGCGATTCGGTTTTGTGGCTGAATGATGGTGAAGTAATGGCGGTTGGACCAACGGACGAGATTTTGCCGAAATACGAAGAGTTCATGGGAGAAAAATAATTTTGATTAAAAAAGCGTTTTTTGAACGGGCAAATTTGCATCTGGTGGGAGATAAACGCGAATGGGTGATAAATGTAGTTAATACACCAGCCGGAGAAGCGTTAAAGGCTGGAACGGTTAAGGTGTCGAAAATATTGGGACACGCTGCAGAGTTTAGGGTGAAAGACGGATTTTTCTGCGAGAAATCTTTTCATTATCGTAAGGGGAAGTGTGAAATGCGGGTGAAAGTTTTCGAGAAAAAAGGTGAGTTGTTTTTGGATTGTGAATACTTTGTAAATGGTGAGAAAAATCGAAATTATCGGAAGTTTTATAGTCTGAAAGAAGAGAAAGGCGTGCGCCGGTTGGGAATTTTGGGGAAAGAGATAATTTTTATTGGTGTGAATGTTTTTTATCGTTTGGCGAGAATGGTGAATTTTGGGAAGAAAAAACGAACTTTGTTTTTGACGGAGAATGCGACGGAACTTTCGGGGAATTTGAAAAAAATATATGATGAGTGGCAGGGAAATAAGTCGATTTTTGCGCAAGAAATGGTGAATGCGGGAATGTCGATGAAATATTGGCGGGAGATTTTGGCGATTGCAAAATGTGACACGATTATTATTGATAACTATACGCCAGTTTTTACGCATTTGAATTTGGCGAAAAAAGTGAAGCTGGCGCAAGTTTGGCATGCTGGGGTTGGATTTAAGTCAGTTGGTTATGCGAGATTCGGGTTGGATGGATCGCCACATCCGTTTGTGTCGGGACATCGAAAATATACACACGTTTTTGTGGATATGGAAGAATTAGTGCCGATTTATGCGGAAGTTTTTGGGGTGGATGAGAAAAAAATTCATGTAACTGGTATGCCTCGGTTGGATGGATATTTAGATTTGGAAAATATCAAGGAAGAATGCGCAAAACTTGATCAAAGATTTTTACAGAAAAAAGTGATTTTGTTTGCGCCGACTTATCGTGGTGAGGGGATGGCGGATGCGTACTATGATTTTGATTGGATTGATTTGAAAAAAGTACATGCTTTTTGTGAAAAGAATGATTGTTTGTTTGTGATGAAATGGCACCCGTTTATTAAAGAGCGTTTGGAGATCCCAGAGGAGTATTGGGAGCGAATTTTTGATTGTTCGGAAGAAGACATAAATCGATTGATTTATGTGACTGATGTGATGGTGACGGATTATTCGTCGTGTGTGTATGAGTTTTCGCTTTTTAAGCGACCATTGATATTTTATCGACCAGATAAATCGGAATATGAGGAAAATCGACCACTTTATACGATTAAAAAGTTTGCAAAAAATCAGGATGAGGTAAAAGATTTTGATGAACTTTTGAAAAAGTTAGAGAGAATAGATGTAAGGGTTGAGAAGAGATTTGAAAAGGTAAGCAAAGAACGGTCAGAGCGTAAGAATGCGACTGACCAGATTCGAAAAATTTTAGGTGATATGGTATAATTTAGAAAATGGAGAAAGTTTTGTTAAGAGTTATAATAATTGCGGAAAAATCTCAAGAAGAGGATATTTTGGCGACGGTGGAGAATTTACAGTGGTATGGGATTGATGATTTCGTAGTAGCAACGAATGAGGAAAAAAATCAAAAAGTTTGTGATGAAAATGAAATTATTTGGTTTAGTTATAAAAAGTTGAGTGAAATTTATTTGGACCATTTGGGGAAAACTGCTGATTATGTATTATATTTACATGCTGGCGATGAACTGAAATTGGAAAATAGGGAAGTTTTGCAACGTAGATTGCAGAATGATAATGTGATCATCGGTAAAATAGAGGAGTATAGCGGGAACAATGTTTTTTATGATGAATATGCCCGAGAAATTCTTGATGAGAAAGTTAATATTGAAGAAAACCCGGAAAAAATTTGGGTCCATTTGAATTCGGTGTTTTTGAGTAGGGAATTGTTGGAAAAAGCTGGCAAAGTTGAAATTGGTGAAAATAAATATTATGCGGAAGTGGAACTTCTGACAAAATTGATTTGTTTGAATGGTGGTTTTTTCTTTAAGGAAGAGTTAACGATCAAGACGAATGATAAGCTCGAGACCTCGAAAATGGCACGTCCGTGTGATTATGATGAAGAGTGGTATTTTGGTTTGTTTGAATCTTATGCACGAATGAAAAATTTTACGAACGGCAATGCACAAAAAGTTAATCGATTTACGCAGAAAATTTATTTGAAGTTATTGTTGACGATTTTGGCGGATAATACTGGTGCGCGAAACAAGCACATCGTGGTGGGGAAGAAGTTGGAGAAGTTTGAGTCGGAATTGAAGAAGATCTTGCAAGATATGGATGATGATATAATTATGTCCATTTCGGGGAATAAGCAGTTAGGTTACGCACTAGTGAGGTTGAAATATGGTTTAGATAAGATCGAATATCGCAGTGGTGCACAGAATTTGAGCGTGGTGAATAATGGTGAATATTTGTTTGGAATTGACGATTCGATTCTTGAAATTATTGAGATGGAATGCGAGAATGGGATCCTTCACATTGTGGGGAAGCTTAATTTCCCGATAGATGAAAAACAAGTGAAGATCTTGGCGAAATATGATGATTTGAAAGAGTTTGTAGTGAAAAAAAGCCCATTATATTCAGATCATAAAATTTTTGGGAAAACGGTGTTTAAAAAGTATGCGTGGACGGTTGATATTCCTTTGGAAGAGAGTAAGGAAAAACAGTTTATTCAGTTTTTCATCCAGGCGAAAAATGGCACGGTGCAGTTGTTGCCGAAATTTACGCGACCTTTAGCGAAGTTGACGCGTAGAAGATTTGCGTATTGGAATGTTGAAAAATGGACGATCAATTATCGTAAAAAAGGTTTGATGCTTTTGCCAAACCGAAAGTTACGACATTTGAAGCGAGAATTTTTGAATATTTTAAGTATGCTTTTTCGAGGTGGGATGGCAACAAAATGTGGAATTATTCGAACGTGGTATTGGCTAACGCGGCCATATTATAAAAATAAACGGATTTGGTTGTTTGAAGATAAAATTTATAAAGGTGGGGACAATGGTGAATATCTTTATACGTACGCTTGCCAGCAGAAAAATGATGGAATTTCAAAATATTATATTTTGGATAGAAAATGTTTGGATGCGCAGAGATTCCGTAAAGAGGGAAAGAAGTTTACGCAGTATTGTTCGATTAAGCATAAAATGTTGTATTTGAATGGTGAAGTGATTTTCAATACACATAATGGATCGACGGAGCACCATGGTTTTTCGAAGCGCGTGGAAATCTATTTCCGAGATTTATTTAAGGCGGATAATGTTTGTATCCAACATGGACTTTCGGTGCAGTATATTCCGAATTTAGTAAATCAAGTAAATGATAACTTAAAAATGTTTTTCTTGGCGTCGGAAGTGGAGAAGAAAAACTTGTTGAATTCGGAATATGCCTGGGAAGGGAAAGAAGATCGATTGTTTGTGACTGGCTCTCCGCGCTATGATGGATTGAAAGATAAAGATCAGCGCCAGATTTTGATTACGCCAACTTGGCGAAATTATTTGGCGGTGCCAGTAAGTCGAATTGACGCGACACGCGAGAAAAATGATGATTTTATAAAGTCGGATTATTTCAAAATTTATAATAATTTAATTAATGATGAGAAATTGATCGCGGCGGCGAAAAAATATAATTATAAGATTATTTATTTGTTACATCCATGTACGGCTTCGCAAATTGACGATTTTGATAGAAATAACAGTGTGGAGTTGGTGGCGTCGACGGCAGATTTGAATTATGAAAAAATTATGACGGAATCGTCGTTGATGGTGACGGATTATTCTGGGGTGCAATTTGATTTTGCATATATGTATAAGCCGGTGGTTTATTATCATCCGGAAAAGTTGCCACCTTCTTATGATGAGGGTGAATATAAATATGCTACAATGTCGCTTGGAGAGATTATTAAAACACAAGATGATTTGGTGGAAAGTTTGTGTGAATATATGAAAAATGATTGTAAGATTAAGGATGAATACCGTAAACGAATTGATAAGTTTTTCAGTCATCATGATTTTGAAAACTGCAAGAGAGTTTACGAAGTTGTGAAACAAAAATATCAGAAATAACAAAGGCCCCGATTGGGGCCCTTTTAGGTGATTTGAGCAACTTAATGACTTATGTATATAAGATTCTGGCAAGGTTAATGTTGTTGCCTTTCATCTTATTTATAACTTTATCTGCTGTGGGGATTCTTTTCGCGTCCTTAGCGAAGGGCTTATCGAATGCGCGCATCTCCGACAATGGCACAAGTATAAGTGACGCTAAGTCGTAAAAATCATCATTGATGTACTCATAACGTCCGTCAGAGTACATGAAATTGGCACAAAACACGTACGTGCCTCTTTGCGAATTGATTTCTACGTATGCGTTCGGCTTGATAGGACTGGATGCTTTGTAAGTTCCGTCCTTTGAAACCGATCCAGACAGAATCAATTTTTGTTCTGGCTTGCTCCGAGTGAGCGTGCTACCGTAACTGCTACCCCAATTGGGATTGTAGTCATAGTAAAGGTCAAACGCTCCCAAAGACAAATCCTTCGAGAATTCCCACGGGGAGATCTTTTCCAAGAACTTGCACATCTTCTTGTGCTCATCCCCCGCCATCAAAAAGTTACTTCCTAGCTTAATTACCATAAGCTGCACCTCCTGAATAAAAATGTACAGTTGCAAACGTTCCTTAACAACTGATTTAATTTTAACATACTCTACCTCTTAAAGCAAGCTTAAGAGATATGGCGGTTTTTATGCTTTATTTTTTATTTAGCTTATGGTAGAATTATATTATAAAAGGTAAAGTTAATTGGTGGGCGAAAAGGAGGTGCCCAACGATGAAAAATAAAAACTGTAAATATATTTTTGTGACTGGGGGTGTGCTTTCTGGGGTCGGAAAGGGAATTACGGCGGCGTCGATGGGCGCGATTTTGAAGGCGAAAGGTTATAAAGTGACCATGCAAAAGTGTGATCCGTATCTGAATGTGGATGCGGGGCTTTTAAATCCGGTGGAACACGGTGAATGTTATGTGACGCATGATGGGGTGGAGACGGATCTTGATCTTGGGCATTATGAGCGGTTTTTGGATTTTGAGACCTCAAAATATTCGATCACTTTATCGGGGAGTATTTACAAGGAATTGATCGGTAAAGAGCGCGCTGGCGGTTTTCATGGGAAAACTGTGCAGTTGGTGCCGCATTTTACGAATTTGGTGCATGAGAAAATTGAGCGAGCGTCGGCAAAATCTGATGTGCATATCGTGGAAATTGGGGGAACGGTCGGTGATTATGAAGGCTTGCCGTTTATTGAAGCGATTCGGCTATTCGCGAATAAAGTGGGGCGGGAAAATTGTTTGTATGTCTCGGTGGTATTTGTGCCATGGCTGAATACGTCGAAAGAGCTGAAAACTAAGCCGGCGCAGAATGCGTTGAAGGATTTGCGTGGGTTTGGGATTATTCCGGATATTGTGACGGTGCGAACGGAGAAGCCGTGTCCGCGCTCGATTTGTGAGAAAATTGCGGGATTTTCGGGCATTCCGTCGGAGGCGGTGTTGAATTTGCCGGATATTGATTCGGTTTATGATGTGCCGTTTAATGTTTTGAAGTCTGGGGTTTTGCCGATTTTGAACAAGTTTGTGGATGATGATTCAGAGCCGGACATGTCGCGCTGGGAAGAGTTTTCGGAGCGTCGCTCGCGGAAGTATAAAAAGTCCGTGACTGTGGGCTTGGTGGCGAAATATGTGGGGAATAATGACACTTATATTTGTGTGACGGAAGCGTTGAAGGCGGCTGCGGCATGGAATGAAGTGAATCTGGAGATTAAGTGGATTAACGCGGAAGCGGCGACGGATGAGGATTTTGCGACTGTGGACGGTTTAGTGGTGCCAGGTGGGTTTGGTACGCGTGGCGTAGAGGGGAAGATTGCAGCAGCTGGGTTTGCGTTGGAGCATAATAAGCCGTATCTTGGGCTTTGCTTGGGGATGCAAGCGGCTTGTATTGCGGCGGCGCGACGTGGCGGATTGAAGGGCGCGAGCTCGGAGGAGTTATTGGAAGTTGATGAAAATGGTAAGGTGAAGAAACCACGTGATTTTAAGAATGTGATTTATATCATGGACGGGCAAGAGGGGAAGCAATCAACTGGCGGCACGATGCGCCTGGGCGATTACAAGGCGAAGCTGAAGAAGGATTCGAAAACTTTGCAGATTTATCAAGAAGATTCGTTCAACGAGGTGACGGGGTCGACCGTGGTGGAACGCCATCGTCATCGTTTTGAGGTGAATCAGAAGTTTTTGCCGGAAATTGAAAAAGGTGGCATTAAAGTTTCGGGGACTTCGCCAGATGGAAAGTTGGTGGAATTTGTGGAAGCGCCAGATTTGAAGTTTTTCCAAGCAACGCAAGCGCACCCAGAATTTAAATCGCGTCCGTTGGCTGTGCATCCGTTATTTATGGGGTTTGTGAAAAGTTTGAAGTAGTGGTATAATTTCCTTAAAATAACATAAGGATTTTATATGGAAGAAATTAAAAAGTCAAAAAAGAGTAAAGTAGCGATTTTTGGGGTGGTTTTGGCGATATTGGCGCTTGGTTTGGGTGGTTTCAATCTGTATTGGGTTTTGTCGAATGAAGCGAATTTGAAAGGCTCGGTTGATGGTTTGTCGGCTGAGGTTTCGGATTTGAAAAGCCAAGTTGATCAGCTGAAGAAGGAGAATGAGGAGGCGGCTGATGAGATTAATAATTTATCGGTGAAAGTGGAGAAGGTCTACTCGGGTGAGAGGGAAGACGAGACGGACGAGATTTTAGCGGATGAGATCTCGGTTGAGTTTGGCAAGATGAAGGTGACGCTTGACGAGGATGGCGAATGTGCGACAACTTCGATGACGATTAAGTTGACGAATAAAACTTCGGAGCGCAAAACTTACAATTTAGTGGTGGAAGCGACCGATAAAAATGGGGATCGTATTGACACCGATTATGCTTATTTTGAGCGAGTGGCGGCTGGACAAACGATTGAAGGTAAGGTTTTTACGTATGACAATGTCTGTGAATATGATAGTAGCTGGAAGGAAGAATGGAAAATCGCGAATAAGTTGAAAAACGCGACCGATTTTACGGTGATTGAAGCGAGTCGTTCTTAGGATAAGCACTTTTTATAAGGGGGAAAATGTGGTAAAATATAAGTTATGAATGAGATTGCCACAAAGCTTGCGGAAATTATAAAGCGGGTTTTTGATGTGGAAATTACGCCGGAATTGACGGTGGCGCCGGAAGAGGCGAAGGCGGATTATGCGACAAATGTGGCGATGCAGATGGCGGGGCGTTTGAAGCAGAACCCGCGGGAAATTGCTACGAAAATTGTTGAAAATTGGGATGATGAGGATTTTGAGGTTCAGATAGCGGGGCCGGGATTTTTGAATTTTATATCATCGGATGGATATTGGAAACGTGTTTTGGGCGATTTTGGGACGAATTTCAGTAAAAATATATCATGTGATGAATATTTTGGACAAAAAGTGGTGTGTGAATTTTCGGATCCGAATCCATTTAAGGTGTTACATATCGGGCATCTTTATACGTCGATGGTGGGGGATGCGATTGCGCGATTGGTGAAATTTGCCGGTGGTGAAGTGATACGCGCGAACTTTGGGGGTGATGTGGGGTTGCATGTGGCGAAGACTTTGTGGGCGCTGGGACAGATTAAGAATGAGGATTTGACGATTGAGAAAATCGCGGAATGTTATGTCAAGGGTACGCAAGCGTATGAGGAAAATGAGACGGCGCAGGCGGAGATTGTGAAGCTGAACAAGTTGATTTATCAGATTGCTGAGCGAGGCGAGGATTACGAATGGAACGGGGAAGAGCAAGCGGTGGCGCAGACTTATTGGCAAGGACGACGGTTAAGTTACCAATATTTTGAGGATTTTTATGATCGGATTGGGGTGAAGTTTGATAAATATTATCCGGAATCGACGGTGGCAAAGCGCGGTTTGGCGGAAGTGAAAAACGGTCTGGCCAAGGGTGTTTATGAGGAAAGTGATGGCGCGGTGATTTTTGCTGGTGAGAAATATGATTTGCACACGCGAGTTTTCATTAATAAAGAGGGGCTGCCGACTTATGAGGCAAAAGATGTGGGGCTGATTTATACAAAGTGGGATGATTATCATTTTGATAAGTCGATTGTGATCACGGGGAATGATATTATTGAGTATATGAAGGTGGTGTTGAAGTCGGTGGAGCTGATGAATCCGGAGCTGCCGGCGCGGACTTTGCACTTGACACATGGGAATGTGAAATTGCCGGGTGGGGTAAAAATGAGCTCGCGCAAGGGGAATTTTGTGAAGGCAGTGGAAGTTTTGGATGCGGTGAATGAGGCGCTGCTCGAGGAGCGGGGCGAGGAAAATGAGGCGATTGCGCTTTCGGCGATTAAATATGCGTTTTTGAAGTATAAAATTGGGGGAGATATTGACTTTGATATTAAGGCGTCGGTATCGATGACGGGGAATTCGGGGCCGTATCTGTTGTATTCAGCGGTGCGGGCGCAAAAAGTATTGGACAAAGTTTTGGCGACTGAGGTGAATAGTGATGATTGGGTGCTGAGTGAGCATGAGAAAAGTTTGATTCGGGGAGTTTTGGAATATCCGGCGGTTTTGCGTGAGGCGGTGAAAGAGTTGACACCGCATAAGATTGCGGGATATCTGTATGGTTTGGCACAAGAGTTTTCGCGTTTTTATGAAAATGTACAAGTGGCGGGAAGTGAGTTTGAGTTTGAGCGCGCGAAAATTGTGGAAGCGTATCTGATGGTGATGAAACACGGACTTAATTTATTGGGGATGGAAATCCCGGAAAGGATGTAATGGGGAAAGCGACACTTTTGTGGGTGGATTTGGAAATGACGGGGCTCGATCCGGAAGTTGATAAGATTTTGGAAGTGGCGGCGATTGCGACCGATTGGGATTTGAATGAGGTGGCGGAAATGACCGCGGTGGTGAAAGTGGATGAAGATTTGATGAAAGAGCGAATGGTGGGCGAGTTTTGGGATAAAAATGATGGGTCGCGCCAGGGGTTGATGGCGCAAAATGCGGATGGAAAATCGGCCGCGGAAGTGGAAAAAGTACTTTTGAAATGGGTGGAGAAGAATTTTGTGAAGGGTGAAAAAGTGATTTTGGCGGGAAATTCGATTCATCAGGATCGGAAGTTTATTGATAACGAGTGGCCGAAATTGGCGAAAAAGTTGCATTATCGGATGTTGGACGTGTCGGCTTGGAAATTGGTGTTTGAGGGGCAAATGGGAAAGAAGTTTTTGAAACGGGAAGAGCATCGAGCGTTGGATGATATTAAGGGTTCGATTGAGGAATTGAAGTGGTATTTGAGTTTTATAAGGAGTGAGAAATGATTGAGGTAGAGAAAATTTCGGGGATTTTTGAGTTTGAGACGGGAGAAAAAACGCTGGGCGAGGATGTGGACGCGGAAACGGTGAAAGTTTTTTTGGTGAACGGGAAAGCGTTTTTAGTGGAGCGCAAAAATACGTTGGAAGTGCGGACGGATCGAAAATTAGGGTTGCGATTACGTGAAGAATATGAAAGTGTGATGGAAAGTCGGTATTTTGGGCGTGGGGGAATTGAATTGGTAAATTCTGGACAGCTGGATGAAGCGGCGGTCGAGGATTTAATAAGATTAAGTTATAATTTAACAAAGGAGGAAAATGAAAATCAAGGACAGTAAGTTTATTGGGGAATTTAAGGAGTTTATCAGCCAGGGAAGCGTGATGGACTTGGCAGTAGGTATGGTGATTGGCACTGCGTTTACGAGTATTGTGAATTCGGCAGTGAATGATATGATTATGCCGTTAGTGGGGATTTTGATTGGTGGCGTGGACTTTTCGTCACTTTCTTTGGTGGTGCCAAATGTGTTTGGTGGTGACACCGCAGCGGTAGTGCGTTATGGCAACTTTTTGCAAAATGTAGTGAACTTCTTGGTGATTGCGTTTGCGCTGTTCTTAGTGGTAAAAGTGATGAATGGGCTGCGCAGAAAAACTCGTCCAGTGAAGGAAGAGAAGAAAGAAAAAGAATCGAAAAAAGATTCTAAGAAAAATTAATCAGCGGAATAGTTTTCGAATTGAGTTTCGAGACTTTCGAGATTTGAATAAGAGCTAGCCAAGGCCTCCTTCAGGGAGGTCTTTGACGTAGTTTCTTCACATTTGGACTCAAGTGACATTAAAATGCTGATTTCATAAGTGAGCTGACTAACGTAAACGCGGTCGAGATAGCCGTTGAGGCGGGCGGGCTCGAGATAAGTGTCGATAATGTTGTTCATGTAAGTTTCTTCGGATTCTTCGACGGATTCGTCGGTGGTTTTGTTTTCTTTTTCGGTGTCGGCGAATTCGTTGGTGATGATGGTGTTGAGGCTGGATTGAGTGGCGGTTTAGACGGAAGAGAGGGGACTGGGCATGGAGGGGGGGTCGGGAGATTTAATTTTTTTGTTGTAAGTGGAAATGATTTCGATGAGATTGCCGCTGCGATAATTTATGGTGCTGACGAGCTCGTATTCTTTGTTTTTAGGTGAGCTAACGTTGGAACCGATGATGATAATTGCAAGGGCAAGCACGACGGCGCCGATGAGGAAGAAGAGGAGTTTCTTGGGAATAAAAAAGTCACTTTTAGCCTTGACAGGGCGAGAATCGGCGGAGATTTGATTTAAGTAGTCTAAATCGCTCATGGTTTTATTTTAGCATAATGTGGAGAGTGGTTCAAGATGTGGTATAATGGAAGTATGGATGACGTGAAGGAGGAGATTAAGGCTCGCCTTTCGGTGGAGGATGTGGTTGGTCAATATGTGGAATTGAAACGCGCTGGGCGGTCGCTTAAGGGGCGTTCGCCTTGGGGTGTGGATAAGACGCCAAGTTTTATGGTGTCGCCGGAAAAAGGGATTTGGCATGATTTTTCGGCGAATAAAGGTGGTGATATTTTTACTTTTGTAATGGAAGTAGAGGGAATTTCTTTTCGTGAAGCGTTGGAAAAGTTGGCGGCGCAAGCTGGTGTGGAGCTGAAAAAATATAATGGTGGGGACAAGGTGGTGGCACAGAAAAAAGTGCGCGCAAAAGAGGCGTTGGAGTGGGTCTGCAAGTATTATCAGGTGGCGATGACGAAAAATAAAGATGTTTTGAAGTATATTTTTTATAAACGAAATTTGAATCGGGCGACAGTGAAGGAGTTTCGGATTGGATATTCGCCAGCGAGTGGGAAAGATGCGTTGAATTTTTTGATGAAAAAGGGGTATAAAAAGGTGGAAATTGAGGCCGCTGGGCTGCTTAATCGGTTTGGTGGGGATATGTTCAAAAATCGGATGATGGTGCCGTTTATTGATCGGAATGGGCAAGTGATTGGTTTTACAGCGCGAATTTTAGATAAGGGGGAGCCGAAATATTTGAACACGTCGGAAACACTCTTGTTTAATAAATCGCGGTATATTTTTGGGCTTTTTCAGGCAAAAGAGGCGATTCGACGTGAAGGTTATGTGGTGATTGTGGAAGGGAATATGGATGTGATTTCGTCGCATCAAGCGGGGGTAAAAACGGCGGTGGCGACGAGTGGGACGGCGATGACGGAACAACATTTGAAGATTTTGGCGCGAATGACGGATGATATTCGGTTGGCATATGATGGCGATGAGGCGGGAATTAAGGCGACGGAGCGCGCGATTAATTTGGCGGGCGGATTGGGACTGTCGCTATCGGTGATTTCGAATTATCATGGGGCGAAGGATCCGGATGAATTGATCCAAAAAGGCGCGGAGCTATGGCAAGAGGCGGTGTCGGAGTGTCGGCCGGCGGTGGATTGGCTGCTTGACAAGTATGAGGAAAAGTTGGATTTGGATTCTGGACCAGGGAAGAAAGAATATTCGGATATTGCGATGAAACTGGTGGGATATTTGAAGGATCCGGTGGAGCGGAAGCATTATGAACAAAAAATTGCGAAACGATTGGATGTGGCAGTGGAAGATTTGGTAGCAAAGAAGGCAGAATTTACTTCTAAGCCAAAAAGATTGAAAAAAGTTAAAAATACGGAAAATAATGAAAAAGTTTTGAAGGGGCTGGAGGATAACTTGTTGGCAATTATGATTTATGGTGGGGAAAGTGGGGCGAAAATCGGGTTGGATATGCCGGAGGATGAGACGCGGTTGGAAGAATTGTCGATGATTTACGATACGAGATATGGGGAGTGGAAAAAAGAGGCGTTAGATGCGGAGGTAGTGGAACTTTTGAAACGATATGAAAAAGAGTCGAAAAAGCAGAAAATTGAGGAATTGTCTGATGAGTTGGAAAAAGTGAGCGATGATGAGGAAAAGTCCAAAGAAATCTTAAGGGAGATTATAAAACTAAACAAAACTTGATTTTTTGGTTAAGTCATGTATAATTTATAGTAATGGACTCTGAAAAAGAAAGACTAGATGAAGATCCTAGTGTGATCGATCTTGCAGATGAAGAAGAGCTCTCTGATGAGGAGCTGGAAATTACAGTCGACAACGTCGATGCGTTTGCAGATGATTCAGTTAGGTTATACTTGCGAGAAATCGGCAAGATTCCACTTTTGACGCCCGAGGAAGAACATGAATTGGCGTTAAAGGCGGCGAAGGGGGATAGAAAAGCGAAAGATAAGATGGTGGAATCAAACATGCGTTTGGTGGTTTCGATTGCGAAACGTTATTCTGGGCGTGGTTTGGACTTTTTGGATTTGATTCAAGAGGGAAATACTGGACTTTTGCGCGCAGTGGAGAAGTTTGATCCGGATAAGGGCTTTAAGTTTTCGACTTATGCGACTTGGTGGATTCGCCAGGCGATTACGCGTGCGATTGCAGATCAGGCGCGTACGATTCGTATTCCGGTGCACATGGTGGAGACGATTAATAAGACTTTGCGTGCGACGCGAAAGTTGACGCAAGAGTTGAATCGCGAGCCGACCATCGAGGAGATCGCTAAAGAGATGGATATGGAGCCGGAAAAAGTGGAATATGTGATGAAGATTAAGCAGGATATTGCGTCGCTTGACCAGAGTGTGGGGCGTGAGGGCGATGATGAGGATTCGGTTTTGGGTGATTTTGTTGAAGATGAGGAGCGCGTGACGCCGGAAGATGCGGCGGCGACGCAGATTTTGAAGGAACAATTGGCGGAAATTATTTCAACTTTGTCGGATCGTGAACAGAAGATTATTAAGTTGCGTTTTGGGATTGGCGGCGGTCGATCGCATACGCTTGAAGAGGTGGGGAATGAGTTTGCGGTAACAAGGGAGCGTATTCGTCAGATTGAGGCAAAAGCGTTGTCGAAGTTGCGTAAGCATAAAGACACGAAAAAGTTGCATGAATATTTAAAATAAGGAGTGAAAATGAGAAAAATCTTGGCTTTGTTAGTTCCAGTAATTGCATTAGCGGGGATTTTGACGGTTTTGGCGCCGATGCGGAGTTATGCTGATGATGCTGACGCCGCTTGTAATGGTGTTTCGACTTCGATTTTAGGGAATAAGAATAATAACGGTTGTTATGAAGAAACTGAGTCTGGCGACGGGGTTTACAAGATTTTAAACATTATTTTGAATGTGTTGACTGCTGGGGTGGGCGTGTTTGGCGTTTTAGGGTTGGTTTGGACCGGAATTCAGTATATGTCTGCGCGAGATAATGACCAGCAACTAGCCGCGGCGAAAAAGCGACTTTTGGATATCGTGATTGGTTTGCTGATTTATGCAGTAATGTATACAGTGCTAGAGTGGCTAATTCCAGGTGGGATTATATAGTCAGATATGCAAAGTCAGCGGATTTTGGTGGCTTATAATCCGAGATCTTCGAAGTGTAAGCTAATTCGCAAAGAAGTAATCGATGTTTTACAGAGTGAAAGGGGGGTGATTTTTGGGAAATATGAGGTAATTCGGGCAAATGTGGACGAAAATGCCAAACGTTTGGCGAAGGTGCTATGCGATGGAGATTTGGTGATTTCGGCTGGTGGGGATGGGACGGCGACGATGGTGCTGAATGCGGTGATTTTATCGAAGAAAAAGGTGCGTATGGCGGTGCTTCCGTATGGTAATTTTAATGATTTGGCGCGCGAGTTAAGATGTAGAAATGTGCTACAAGTGTTAGAAAGTGATAAAATTGGGCAAACGAAGCGACTTTTTCCTCTGGAAATGAAGTGTGATGGGAAACATTTTCGCTATGCGGCGTGCTATTTTACCTTGGGGATGTTTGCAGAAAGTACAGAGGCGTTTAATGAAAAAAAGACGCGAGAAAAGCTGAAAAAAGGCAAAAAAGGGATGATTTTTTCGGCAAAAGTGCTGTTTTTGTGGTGGTTGGCGCGACGTAAAAAAGGCTTTTTACCAGAGAGTGTCAAGGTTAATGGGCGGAATTATACGCATATTTCGGATATAATGGCGGTAAATAGTAAAACGGTGGCAAAATGTATGCGAGGAGACGCAAAAATGGCGTTTTTGAAGGGGGAATTTCTAGGGGTAGTTGGGAAAATGGACCGTTTATGGGAGATTTTGCGGTTTATGTCTAAAAGTATGTTAAAAATGGTCCCAGGGGAGAAAATGGGGAAGATGAAAGTGGAGTTCGATAAACCGACGCGGTTGATGGTGCAGGCGGAGGGAGAGTATGAGTGGAAAAAATGTGAACGGATTGAGATTTCTAAGGTAGAAAATCCGGTGGAAGTTGTGGTATACTAGATGTATGAAAGATGTAAAAATTATTGCTTTTGTGGGGATGAGTGGGAGTGGAAAATCGGTTGCGGTCGATTATCTAACAGATAAGAAGTATCCAAAAGTGTACTTTGGGGGGATGATTTATAAAGAGATGGAACGGAGAGGGATTGAGCGGACATCAGATGGGGAAAGTGAGAAAAAATTCCGGGAAATGATCCGTGAAACAGAGGGGAAAGATTGGGTGGTGCGTCAGGTGATTTCGGAGACGCAGGGGCTGATTGAGGCTGGCCAGAAGCGGATTGTGCTGGATGGCGTGTATTCTTGGACCGAGTATAAGACCTTAAAACACGAATTTCCAGGGATGATTACGTTTGTGGCGATTATTGTGCCAAAAAAGTTGCGCTATAAGAGAGTGGGCGAGCGCCCAGAGCGACCGTTCGCGCTAGAGGAGATTAGAGAGCGCGACCGTAGTGAAATTGAGAACTTGGAAAAAGGCGGTCCGATTGCGGCGGCGGACTATTTTGTAATGAATGACGGGGAAAAAGAGAAGATGTACGCGCAAATTGATGAAATTTTGAAGGAAGTGGACTTTTAGTATGGCGAAAAAACTGGTAATTATTGATGGGAAATCAGTATTTTACCGGGGTTTTTATGCGATGGGACGACTTTCTACTTCTGATGGAATTCCGACGGGTGGAGTTTATGGTTTTGCGATGATCGCGATGGAATTGGTGCGAGAAATCAAGCCAGATAAGGTGGTAGTGGCCTGGGATAAGGCAAAAACTTCGACTAGGAAGCGCAAGGCGATTTTTGCGGATTATAAGGCGGGGAGGGTGAAGCCTCCAGAGGAGTTTTTTGCGCAAATTCCGCTTTTAAGAGAGATGATTGACGCTTTGGGGTGGGGTTTTATGGAATGCGACGATTATGAGGCGGATGATATTATTGGCACATTGAGCCTGCAAGCAGATAATGAGATGGACTCAGAGGGGAATTGTGTCTGGGATACGATTATTGTGTCATCTGATCTGGATATGTTACAGATTGTGGATGAAAATACGCGAATGTATCGGTTGCTGAAGGGTTTCTCGGATTTGGAAGAGCTTGATGTAGCTGGAGTGGAAGCGAAATATGGGATCAAAAAAGCGCAATTTTTGGACTTAAAGGCATTAAAAGGTGATACATCGGATAACATCCCAGGGGTGCCGGGAATTGGTGAAAAAACAGCGGTGAAACTTTTGAATGAATATGGGAGCTTAGAGGGTATTTATGAGAATATTGACAAGATAACAGGGAAAACGTGCGAAAAATTGGAGGCGGGGAAAGATAGCGCGTTTATGTCTTATCAATTGGGAAAAATTATGTTTGATGCGCCGGTGAAATTGGCGGATGTGCCGGATTTGATAATTAACGGGGAGCGAATTATCGCCGAATTGAAGAAACTGGAGTTTTTCTCTCTGGTGAGGAAGTTTGCGGATGAATTGGGGGCGATTGAGGTGCCTCAGGAGAAAGAAGATGAGGCAGCAGAGGTGAAACCGTTGCCGGAGGGTCTTTTGGTGTTTGATGATGTGAAGCAAAAAATGCACAATGATCCAGAGGTAGCGGAAAAAGTTTTGTCTGGGGTGAAATTTTGGGATTTGAACCAAGGGAAGTTTTTGATTGATCCGATTGGGGCAAAAATGAAGGACGGGTCGCGACAGATGTCGTTTGATTTTGTAGCAGACGAGACGGATGATGCGAAAGAATATTGGCGAGAAGCGGCGGAATTTGAAAAAATGCCAAAATTGCATCGAATTATGAAGAGTTTAGATATGCCATTGATTCCGGTGCTTTTCAAGATGGAAAAACGGGGAATGAAGATTTCACGAGCGTATTTTGGGCAATTGAAGGAGGAATTTACAGGGGTAGTTTCGAGCCTTGAACAAAAAATTTGTTCAATTTCGGGGACGGTATTTAATGTGAATTCGTCAGCGCAATTGTCGATAGTATTGTTTGAGAAATTGGGATTGCCGACAACAGGGATAAAAAAGACGAAAAATGGGTTTTCGACAGGGGTAAAAGAATTGGAAAAATTAAAGGACAAACATGAAGTTATACCTTTAATCATGGAATATCGGGAAATGTCGAAACTTCTTTCGACGTATATCGCGCCATTTCCAGATTATGCGGATGAAAATGACCGAATTCACACAACTTTTACGCAAAATGTGACTGCAACGGGGCGACTTTCGAGTTTGAATCCGAATTTGCAGAATATTCCGGTGAGGACAGAGGAAGGGAAGCGAATTCGGGCTGGTTTTGTGGCTGATGAGGGGAAAATGTTGGTGTCGGCGGATTATTCGCAATTTGAATTGCGTTTGGCGGCGGTGTTATCCGGTGATCAGGCATTGATTGATGACTTTAATTCAGGGGTGGATATTCATACGAAGACGGCCGCGGATGTGTTCGGGGTGGAGATGGATCAGGTGACGAAAACGCAGCGTCGAGCGGCAAAAGTGATCAATTTTGGGGTGCTTTATGGGATGAGTGCGAAAGGCCTGGCAGATGCGGCTGGAATGAGTGTAACAGAGGCGAAAAAATTCATTGAGGACTATAATGAGGTGCGAAGGCCGATTCGGGACTATTTGGATAAAGTTTTGACTCAGGCACGTGAAAAAGGTTACGTTGAGACGCATTATGGGCGCAGAAAGCCAACTCCGGATGTAAAATCACCGAATTTCCTGATTCGTCAGGCGGCGGAGCGGGCGGCGGCGAATATGCCGATTCAGGGAACAGAGGCGGATTTGATGAAAAAAGCGATGATTCAGGTTGATGGGAAATTGCCGGATGGGGCTGGGTTGGTGATGCAAGTGCACGATTCGCTGATTGTGGAGTGTGGACAGGGGCAGGTTGAAGAAGTGACGACGATTTTGCGCGAGGTAATGGAGGGCGTGGCGCCAGAATTACCGATAAAATTGGCGGTGGAGGTGACAAATGGTGAAAATTGGGGTAAACTATAAGTATGAATGAAAAAGCTTTAAGGGAATTAGACGCATGGATGCCGACGGTGACAAAGTCTGATGTGGGCGCAGCGCGAAATATGGCAGAAATTGTGGGGGTGCTAATAGGGGTGAAAACGGTGGCAATGGACCTGTTTTTGCCAGAAGAATTGCAAAAAGTGGATTTGAAGTGGTTTCGGGGCAAATTACATGAATTAGGGTTACATGTGATTTTTGAGCGTCGGGCCTTGGGCGGGAATGATCCGATGAATTATGCCGAGTATTATTATCTGGGGAAAGATCATGAAACTGCGTTGGTGGCGCAAAATTTGTTCCATAAGATTTGGAGTGGGGAATGGGAAATGAATCGTGAAATTGGGGCGCTTTTGGGTTATCCGCAGACGGCGGTGGAATATTTCTTGAATAAGAAGGGGAAAACTAGTAAAGAAGATCAAAAACGGATGGCGCGGAATCGATTTTATATTCATAGTCCAGAGCATGAAGATGATGAATTTGATGCTTATGAGCGTAAAATTTATGCAGTTTTGGGGCAATTTTGTCCAAAAACGATGGAAGTTTTGAAGCAATCACCAGAGAAGAGGATGGTTTAATGGAGAAAACGCAAGAGCAGAAAACTGGATCGATGAACGTGCGCGCAAAAGAGCGTGCGCAAAAAGCGCTTGAACGAGCGGATGCATTGGCGGCGGAAGAATTGATTCGGGAAGCTTTTTATGATTTATATCATAAAAGAGGGCGAATTTATCGGATGAATTTTACAAGGGGGATTTTTTTCGGGTTGGGGACATTTTTAGGGGGTACTGTGGTGGTGGCAGTTGTGATTCTGTTACTGTCTTGGAGTATGAGCATGGCGCCGGTGGGAGTGCGCGATTTTATTCAGTGGATTATAGACACATTAAGTAAATAAGGGAGAAAAATGCCGGAATTGCCAGAAGTTGAGACAATAAGGCGTGGGCTAGAAGGTTTTTGTTTGAATAAAAAAATTGTTCAGGTGAAAGTGAGCTGTGAAAAGAGTTTTATAGGTGCGGAAAATGATATTGTGGGGCGATCGATTGTAAAAATTCGGCGGTTTGGGAAGGCTTTGGTGATGGATTTAAGTGGGGGATTATCAGTGATTTGTCATTTGCGGATGACCGGACAGTTAATTTATAGAGGTGCGGGCGTACAAGGAGTGAAAACTGATGGAGTTGGATTGCAGGATCTGATGCGAGAAGATAGTTTTGCGGGTGGCCATCCGACAGATTCGTTTTTTACGGAGTTACCGAATAAACAAACAAGGGTAGAAATTAAGTTTGAAGATGGATCGAAGTTGTTTTTTAACGATCAGCGAAAATTTGGCTTCATGAAAGTGTTGGCGACAACAGGGGTGGAATCGGAAAAATTCATTGCGAGCTTGGCGCCAGAACCTTGGAAAATGACTGATGAGGAATTTTATCAGAGATTACAGCGCCACAAAAATGCTCTGATTAAAGCGGTGATTTTGGACCAAAAAGTGGTGGCCGGCCTGGGGAATATTTATGCGGATGAAGCGTTATTTTATGCAAAAATACACCCTAAAAGATTGGCGGGAAGTTTGAATTTTGATGAGGCGAAATTATTAATAGAGGGGGCGAAAAAGGTGATGAAGGAGTCGATTGAATCTGGTGGTTCGACGATGGCGACTTATGTGAAGGCGGATGGTACAAAAGGGGATTATTTGAAATTGTTTGCGAAAGTTTTTCGCAGGGAAGGTGAGCCGTGTCTGCGTTGTGGTGAAATAATTACAAAAATTCGTGTAGTGGGGCGGGGAACGCACATTTGTCCGAATTGTCAAAAAGAAGGAGGTGAAAATGATTAGAGTTTTTTCAGGGAGCGATCGCGCGAAGATTGCGGAAGAAGTGAAAAAAGTTTTGGGCGAGGGATATGAAGTTTTTGACGGTGAGAATCTAACAGAAATGGATATTATGAATATTTGTGTAGGGAGCTCGATTTTGAATCCGGAGCGGAAAATTTTAGTGAAAGACTTGACGCCAGTGGGGAAGAAGGAAAGTGCGGTTGATGGCTATGCGGAAATGATGAAATATCCGGAAGTTCGACATGAAATTGTGATCTGGGAAACGAATTTGTCAAGGAAAAAAACTTATAAAGATTTTATTGCGCGAAAAGATGTGACGGCGCAGAAATTTGACTTGGCGACACCGGCAAATGCGAGGGATGTTTTTAATATTTTTGATGTGGCGTTAAGGGATGGGCCAAAAGCGGTGGCGATGTTGGAAAAAATTGAAGAAAATAACGACCCGTATCAGTTTATGGGGTTGCTTACAAAAAATGCTATTGATAAGTACAGTTTTCGTTATGGGGCACGCGAAAAAAGGATACTGAAAGAATTGTCTGAGCTTGACATGCAAATGAAGAGCTCGGGCGTTGAACCATGGAGCCTTGTCAAAGGTTTTCTTTTAAGATTAAGCAGCATCTAAATTGTGTGTGAGGTGGGATTTTGAGATTGTGAGGTGTGTGGCTCACAAATAAAAACACGGCACAAGGCCGTGAATTTATTTTTTAGTGGTTTTTACGCCAGCAGCTTTAGCAATTTTAGCTAAATTAGCCTTACGACGAGAAGCGGTATTCTTCTTGATAAGGCCTTTCTTGGCGGCTTTGTCGTATTCAGACTGAGCCTTTTTAAAGGTGTCAGCTGAAGGATTAGCCTTAAAATCTTTAAAGGCTGTCTTGATAGACTTCTTGATTTGCTTATTTTGCGCTGTGCGCTTGACGCTCTGACGAGCAGCTTTCTTAGCGGATTTAATAATCGGCATTTATCTTCCTATATTTATTAACTTATTTACATTATTATATCGCAAAAACGGTTTTTTGTAAAGGGTGAGTTTTGCTTTTGTCAAAAAGTACTAGGGTTGGGAAGATTGAGAAGAGGTAGAGTAAAGGAAGGGTCCTGCTTTTAGGCTAAGTATTTCCCAACCCACGCAAGCAGTGTAGCATAAAAAGTGAAAAAGTTGCAAGCGTTAGCATAATGGAAAATTAGGGGCTTGTATTTTTAGTGATAGTATGTTAAATTAAAAACATAAATCAGATTTAAATAGTGAAAAACAAACATGCCAGACCAAGCGAATGAAAATGACAGAATTATAGGCGATATTTCGCGTAAGATAGATGATGCGAATAATATTTTGGTGGCACTTTCGAATAGCCCGTCGGTGGATGAGATGGCGGCAGCTTTGGGTTTAACGATGATCCTTAATTCGATAGGGAAGCATGTGACGGCGATTTATTCTGGCGATACGCCTAATGCGATTGAGTTTTTGAACCCAGAGAAGACTTTTGAAAATAATATTGATAGTTTGCAGGATTTTATTATTGCCTTGTCGAAGGAAAAAGCGGATCATCTGAGATATAAAGTCGAGGGTGATTTTGTCAAAATCTACATTACTCCGTATAAAACTTCGATTTCGAAGGATGATTTGGAATTTACAAAGGGTGATTTTAATGTTGACCTTGTGATTGCAATTGGAGTGGAAACCCCGATGGAACTTGATAAAACTTTGTCTGAGCATGGTCGAGTGATTGATAATGCGGAGATTGTGAATATTTCCTGTGATCGACCAGGGAAGATGGGTGGAATTGAGTGGTGTGATCAGACCGCTTCGTCTGTATCTGAGATGATCGTGATGTTGGGCGGTAGTCTGCAGGGTGGGGTGCAGTTTGACGAACAGATGGCGACGGCACTTTTGACTGGTATTATCTCTGGGACGGACAGATTCTTGAACGAGAAAACGACCCCAAATGCGATGGGGATTGCATCGAGACTAATGCAGGCTGGTGCGGACCAACAATTGATTTCGATTAATATTTCGAAGACTGGTAGTAAAAAGGCAGAAACAGAGGAAAAAGTTGAGGAAAAGACTGAGGAGAAGCCGGATGAAAAGGAGGAGGAGCCAAAGGTTGAGGAGGAGAAGACTGAAGATGCGGCGACTCCGAATGAAGCGCCGGTGGCAGTTCCGACAGCCCCGAAAGTTTCTGAGCCGGCAGTTACACCTGTTGTTCCGGAAACTCCATCTGTTACAGAGGCCCCAACCGTACCGGTTGCGCCGGTTGTGAATGAAGCGCCGGTGGCAGCTCCGATGAATACAGCCGCGATTTATCCTTCTGGTAATGAGGCAGAGGAATATGTTCCATCTACGCCAAAAGATTATAGTGCGATGATGGATCAAGTGTTAGATGAGCCTTTGCCGAATCCGGCGATGCAAGCTGCGCCGGTAGTACCAATTGCTCCAGAGGTGAACCCTGTTCCGAACATGGATTATATGGCGTATAATCCGGTTGATGCGACAGTTACGCAACCTGTCACACCTATGCCGCAACCTGTACAACCAATGCAGACTGCTCAATCTGTAATTCAACCTGTGGTGCAACCTGTGCAGCCAGTAGTACAACCGATGGCACAGCCTGTAATGCAATCGATGACACAACCAGTTACGCAGCCTGTGGTTCAGCCGATGGCTCAGCCAGTACAACCTGTAACGGAGCCGATAATGCAACCGGTAGCGCAACCAGTGATGGAACCGATAGTATCACAACCAGTAGAGACCCAGTCAACACCAGCTCCAGTAGAATTGACACAACCGGAATTAGTAACTCCGCAAGAAATAAATTTGCCACCAGCGCCGATGCCACCAGTTGACACTAATTCGGCTATGCCTCCACAAGATAGTGCAATGCAACAGGGAAATGCTACACCTGTTGCGACAGACCAGGATCAAACGATTGGGCAAATTACACAGGCAAATGATCCAAGTGCGTTCAAAATCCCAGGGATGTAATCTGTTGGAAAATCTGGTATAATAGAGGTATGGAATTTGATTTTGATGATGGGGGCATGATTTTAATAGATAAGCCGGCGGGAATTACCTCTTTTGGTGTAGTGGCTCGCGTGCGAAGAGTTTTGTGTGAAAAAGCCGGTAAAAAAGTCAAAGTTGGGCATACCGGGACATTGGACCCATTTGCGACGGGACTTTTGATTTTGATGTATGGAAAATGGACTAAAAAATGCGTTGATTTCTTAAAAGCGGATAAAAAATATGAGGCAATAATTCAATTTGGTTACAAATCTAGTACTGGTGATCCAGAGGGGGAAATCGAAAAAGTGCCCGGAGTGGTGAATCGTGAACAAGTTGAGCGAATGACAAAAGAGATGATAGGCGAAAGCGTGCAAAAAGTGCCGAAGTTTTCAGCTGTGAAAATTCGTGGAATGCGGGCGTACGAGATGGCGCGAGACGGGAAAGAATTTGATACGCCAGTGAGAAAAATCATTATTTATGATCTTAGACTGGTTGATTTTGATGAGAAAAAGCAGCAGGCAAAAATTTCGTGTTTGGTGTCAAGTGGGACTTATATTCGGACTTTGGCGGAAGATTTGGCGCGAAAGTGTGGAACTGATGGCTATTTGACGCAGCTTCGTCGTACAAAAATTGGGGAATCGAGTGTGGAAGATGCAAAAAAGTTAGAGGATTTTGGAATCACATCTTGAAAAAGTTCCAGAGGTGTGATATAATATAGCGTATGATTACAAAAGAGAAGAAGGCGGAGGCTATTTCGAAGCTCGCTCGTTCGAAGAAAGACGTTGGATCTCCAGAGGTCCAGGTTGCGATTTTGACTGAGCGCATCAAGGAAGTGACTGAACACGTAAAAGTCAACAAGCATGATTTTATGGCTCGTCGTGGCTTGATGCAGATGGTCGGTAAGCGCAAGCGGCTTTTGAAGTATCTTGAGCGTACAGACTTTGAGAAGTACAAAGCTACTGTCGCAAAGCTTGGCTTGCGTAAATAGTCCGCTGAAAATAAGCAGTGACTCGGTCTCGAAGAAAGTTCAGACTTGGTTACATGAAAAAATCTCGCCTTTGGGGCGAGATTTTTGCTATTTACTTTACTTGTTTTGTTACTTGTTCACTTCGTCAATCTCGATGTTATATTTCATGCAAAGATCGCGAAGCTGCATAGCCTTTTGGTCGCACTCTGCCAGTACGGCGGAGTATTCTCTAAAGGCTTCGAAGACTTCACCCGGCATATCCTTTTTGTAGCACAAATCATGTTCTATAGAAGACCACGAATTCATGTTTGCCGTTCTAATCTGGATTTCGATCGGAACGTTCTTAGGTTTTTCTGCCAGGAGATCAATATCTTTCCCGATGGTGAACTGGATGCTTTTGTATCCGTTCTCCTTCGGGTTGGAAATATAGTCCTTGAAAGTTCCCGGCCTCTCTACGAAGTGATCGCGAAGAGCATCGGATAATGTTATAGCGTCGTCGGTATACTTGGTAATAATTCTGATACCAGCAACGTCAAGGACCTCTTTCTTGATCACTTCTATGTCGAGTTTTTCGCCACCGCAGTACTTTTTGCGAATGCATTTTTCAATGACACTGTCAAAAGTCTTAAGGCGACTATCGAAGCTAACAATTGGGTTGTAGCTTCTCTTCGACTTCATGCCGGGACTGTATTGGTAGTTCCGGATGCAGACTTCGATGTGTCTGAGCCCGCAAGCACATTCAGCAGCGTACTCATCGTATTCTGCTTTCAGTTCTACCAACTTATTTTCCCAGTCTTCACCGAGTAGTTTCTGGAGCTTCTCGGCGAATCTCACTTTTAGTTCGATCATTATTTTTACCCTCCTTAAAATAATGAAAAAATTGTAAATAGCGTTAAGTTACTTGGGGAAGACCCCATCCTTTCTATTTTATCATATTTTGACGAAAAAGTCAAGATATAGTATAATTGGAGTAAGTAAATTTAAAGGGAAGACGGCAGATACCGCTTTATAATTAACAGGGGTGATTGTGAATTGATATCTGAGGTTTTCCCGGAAAGGTATTTTATGGAAATTATTAATCCAATGGGCAAAAAAACTACGCAGGTTTCGACGGAATGGTGTGGTAGAGAATTGACTTTAGAGGTGAACAGAGTGGGATTTCGTACCACTTCATCGGTGTTGGTGCGTTATGGCGACACCGTGGTTTTGGGGAGCGTAGTGGTTAGCGAGAAGCCAGTTGAACAGGATTTCTTCCCGTTATCGATTGATTATGAAGAAAAATTTTATGCGGCTGGGCGAATTCCTGGCAGTAAATTTATCAAGCGTGAAGGGAAACCGTCGGATAACGCGGTATTGGTGGGGCGTTTGATTGATCGTCCGATCCGTCCGTTGTTCCCGAAGGGGTATCGTCAAGAGGTGCAGGTGGTAACAACTGTGCTTTCGATGGACCCGAACTTCCGCCCAGATTGCGTGGCAATGGTAGCGGCTTCGGCAGCGCTGATGAATGCTGGTGTGCCGTTTGATGGTCCAGTGGCTGGCTTGCGCATTGGTCGTGTCAATGGTGAATTTAAGGCATTTTTGACCCCTGAAGAAAGAGAGGCGTCTGATCTTGACTTAGTGGTGGCTTGTCGTGATGGTAAAGTGATGATGGTCGAAGCGGGTGCGAAAGAGGTGCCGGAAGAAGTGATTATTGAGGCGATGCGTTGGGCGGTTGAGCAGACGAAGCCGGCGTTGGATCTTCAGAATGAGCTCAAAAAAGTGGTTGCTCCAGAGGAAAAACCTTACGAATTGCAACTTCCAGATGAGGAAATTCAGAAAAAAGTTGATGCTTGGACTGCAAAACATTTTGGTGAGCACGGTGAGGTGATTCGTGGCAATGTGATCGAGCGAAAAGAGATCTGCGCAAAGCTCGCAACAGAGATGAATGCGGAGTTTGCGTCGGAACTTGGCGAGGGTGAAACAGATGAGGAAAAGATTGCGGATTATGAGGCGCGTCTGATGAAAGAGTATATGGAGGCGTTTGAGCTGTCTATACATCATGAGGTGCGTCGTGCGATTGTGGAAGAGGGTGTTCGTCCGGATGGTCGTAAAACTACAGAGGTGCGTCCGTTGTCTTCACAGGTGGGGATTTTGCCGAGAACGCACGGTTCGTCTCTGTTTACGCGTGGTTTGACTCAAGCGATGAATATTGTGACTTTGGCGCCTTTGTCGTTTGCCCAAGTGATTGATACGATGGAAGTTCAAGATGGAATAAGAAGGTATATGCATTTTTATAATGCACCAAAGTATACGATTGGGGAATGTGGGCGTTTGGGTTCGCCTGGGCGTCGTGAAGTTGGTCATGGTTACTTAGCCGAGCGTGCGCTGACTGCTGTTCTGCCATCTGAAGAGGAATTTCCATATGCGATTCGTAGTGTAACAGAGATCATGTCTCAAAATGGTTCGACTTCGATGGCGGCGACCTGTTCATCTTGTATGGCCTTGATGGATGCTGGTGTGCCTTTGAAGCGTCCTGTCTCAGGGGTGGCAATGGGGTTGATGCTTGGCCCAGATGGTGAGCCGCATGTTTTGACTGATTTGATGGATGCAGAAGATTTTGCTGGTGATATGGATTTTAAAGTTACTGGTACGACTGAGGGTGTGACTGCGCTTCAGATGGATATGAAAGTTCATGGTTTGCCGGTAGAGATTCTTGAGCAGGCGATTAAGCAGAGCCATGATGGCCGTATGTTTATTTTGGATCATATGTTATCTGTTATACCTGGTCCAAGGGAGAAAATTTCAGATTTGGCGCCACGAATTGAGAAAATTCAGATCAAAAAGGACCAAATTGGGACAATTATTGGTAAAGGTGGGGAGACTATCAACAAAATTACCTCTGAAACTGGTGCGATGGTGGATATTTCAGAAGATGGATTGGTGACTGTTTCTGGTGAAAATGAGGCGATTGCGAAGGCTTCAGAATGGATTAAGAGCTTGGTGGAAGAGCCAGAAGTAGGGAAGATCTACAAGGGTAAAGTGGTGGCGATTAAGGATTTTGGTGCTTTTGTGAATATCTTGCCTGGCACTGATGGCATGTTGCATATTTCACAGATTTCAGATAAGCGAGTGAACAAAGTTGAGGATGTTTTGTCTGAAGGTCAAGAAGTTAAAGTGAAGTTGGTAGCGATTGATGATCGTGGTAAATTATCACTTTCGATGAAAAATATTCCACAAGATTAGTGGTTCATGGGGGGATTTTTGAGGTCTTGGTAGATAAACTTAAACTTTTTGCTGAAATATGATATAATGTGGTTATGGCAAAAAAGAAAGGTAAACGAAAGAATACTCGTGATGTGGCGCCGCAACACGAGTTACCGGGTGGTTTTTGGCGACAAGTTGCAGCAGTAATCATGATTGCACTGGCCGTAGTGCTAGTGATGACTTGGTTTGGAAGTGGCGGTACACTTTTAAATTCAATTCACGGTGTGGCGAAATATTTGATTGGTTATGCGACTTTTTTGATACCAGTTTTGCTGGTTTATCTAGCAATTATGATTTTCAAAAGTGAAGATAACAGATTAGCGACTTCGGTATGGCTGGCATCATTTTTGATGATTTTATGGGCGGCTGGTATTTCTGGAATTCCAACGATTGGTCAACCAGATCCAAAAGGTGGTCTTTTGGGTGAATTTTTGAATAATTTAGCAATTCAGATTTTGGAACCAGGGGTCGTGGTATTTTTGTACATTGTTTTGATTTTTGTGACTGCGATATTTATCATGCAAACAACTCCGATTGCGGTTTTCAAGGCGCTTCTTGGGTTGTTAAAGGGAACGCAAAAGTCCGAAGATGCAGAAAATGCGCGCACTGCTCGAAGAGCTGAGCGAGGTGAAAAAGGTAATTTGGACTTGAAAGTTAATTTAAGTAATGGTGGCGAAAAGGGGAAGAAGGAGCCTGCAATTAAGTTACATTCTTCGGCATCAAAAACAGTGTCCGCTCCGGCGCCTGCACCGGAAAAAGCTTTGGTTTCTGTTTCCGATCCAGATTGGAAAATGCCGCCAATTGATATTTTGAAGAAAAAAGTTTCGCCTCCGGATGCTGGCAATCATCAGCAGAATGCGATGATTATTAAGTCGACTTTGGCTGATTTTGGTATTGACGTGGAGATGGAGAGTGCGAATGTGGGTCCTCGCGTTACGCAATATACGATGAAACCACAGTCTGGCGTGAACTTGTCGAAGATTGTAGCTCGCGACAAAGAGCTGGCGTTAAATTTGGCGGTAGAAAGTGTGCGTATTGAGGCGCCTATCCCAGGTACTCGATTAGTGGGTGTGGAAATTCCAAACGTTAAGGCTGCAGACGTACGTTTGCGTGCGATTTTGGATAGTCCAGAGTGGAAGAACGCAACCGCGCCATTAACTTTTGCTGTTGGGCAAGATATTTCTGGTCATGCTGTGGTGGCAAATTTAGCGAAAATGCCACACCTTTTGATTGCTGGTACTACTGGTTCTGGTAAGTCAATCATGACAAATACCATGTTGGTTTCTTTGTTATACCGAAACGCTCCGAGTGATTTGAAATTGATTATCATCGATCCAAAACAGGTTGAAATGGTACAGTATTCGGATATTCCGCACTTATTGACGCCGATTATTAATGATACTGCTCAGGCAGTTTCGGCATTAAAATGGGCGGTTGATGAAATGGAACGTCGATATAAGTTGTTGGCGGAAGAGCACGTAAAAACAATTGATGCTTATAATAAGAAGATGGCCGACGGCGACGGTAAGGTTGTTGCTAAAGATGAGGATGGGAATGAACAAAAACACGACGGCGGTAAAATGCCTTACATTGTGATTGTGATCGATGAGATGTCGGACATCATGATGCAAGCCGGTAAAGAATTGGAGCCACCAATCGTGAGAATTGCACAAAAAGGTCGTGCTGCTGGGTTGCATTTGGTCCTAGCAACACAGAAACCGATTGTGAAAGTTGTGACAAGTCTGATTAAAGGCAACGTCCCAGCAAGAATTGCTTTTGCGGTGCAAAGTACAACTGATTCGATCGTGATGCTCGATAAAGCAGGTGCGGAAAAACTACTTGGCGCTGGCGATATGCTTTTCTTGACTACGGAAATGAGTGGAAAACCAAAACGTATCCAGGGTGCATTTGTCTCTGATGAGGAAGAGGAAAAAGTTGCCGCCTTCTTGAAGGAACAGCGACCACCAGAATACAACAAAGAAGTGATCTCCCAAGCTGTGTCATTGGGCGGTGTTGGCCCATCGGCTGGAGGATCGATTGGAGATCTTGGCAGAAAATATGATCCAAATGATCCATTAGTGCGAAAGGCGGTTGAAATAACTTTGAAAAATGGGAAGTTTTCTACTGCTAGTCTACAAACTTGGTTGGGTAAAGGACATGGTTATGTGGCTGGATTAGCGATTTGGCTCGAGGAATTGGGTGTGATTGGCCCAGCAAATGGCAATAAACCACGTGAAGTTTTGATCAGCTCTATGGAAGAGTTTGATGAGCGTGTTGGTTTGTAGCTAAATTTTGTAGTTTTTGTCGTCACGTATATTATGACTTATAAAGATGACACACCATGTGTGACATTCGACTAGATGTCTAAATCAGATTTATTAGATATTAAAAAAGTACTTGACGACAAAAACTTGTGCTACTGTTTATCTTTGTTTAGGATAAAAGTTGTGAAAAATCTAATGAAACTGTCCGATAAAATAGCATCGCGACGATGAATATCAGATTTTTCAGTTGCGAGGACTTTCATCCTGGTGCGAGTTTAGCACAAAAATGAAAAAAGTTGCAAGCATAACTTCAATGGATTTTTTGATAATGCTTACGCTTGCATTTTTTTGATTTTTCATATAATATTGGCGCATATCGGGTGGGTGTGTTAAGTGCACAGCACAGATGTAATAAAAATTAAGATGGTTAAAGCAGACAGGCTTGCTTAGAGACTAGGAGTGTGGATTGGCTTCGACGGTGTAAAGAGGGATTGAGAGTTACCTCTTGCAAAAAAGCTTGTTTTGGGTTATAATAAAAGGGTATATCAACTCAGCAGGTGAGTTAAGCTGTGCCTGCTTTAACCAAAGGAGTTAAAAATAATGAGAAAGTACGAATTAAGTGTACTCATTCATCCTGATTTAGAGATGAATTTAGAGCCTGCTCTTAATAAGATCGAAGATATTATTAAGAACGCAGACGGTAAAATAGTAAAGGTGGTTGATGACGGAAAGAAGCGCATGGCTTACTCCATCAAAGGTCAAGATTACGCGATTTACTATTATTACGATCTTGAATTGCCAGCTGAAGCTCCGGCAAAGATCGAGCGTAGCATCAAAATTGCAGACGAAGTTTTGCGAAGTTTATTAGTTCTTACTGATCCACGTAAAGAATCAGTAGAGGAAAAAGAAGCTGAAAAACAAGATAATAAGGAGGTATAATACAATGAGAGGTTTTTCAAAAGCTGTAATCGCTGGCAACTTAACACGTGATCCAGAGCTAAGAACTACACCTGCAGGTGCCAACGTGTGTTCATTTACAGTTGCAGTAAACCGCATGTATAAAAATTCTTCAGGCGAACAGGTTGAAGAGACAGCATATGTCGATTGTTCGGCTTGGGGTAAATCTGGTGAGCTTATCGCTCAGTATATCCATAAGGGCGACCCACTACTAGTAAGTGGTAGATTGGCTCAGAGATTCTGGGGAGATAAGACCACTGGGGCAAAACGCTCAAAACTTGAGATTGTAGTTGAAGATTTCAATTTCATCTCAACAAATAATAATGGTTCGGAATCACGATCGAGTAGTGCTAGTGCGAAGGCATCTGACGCTACGGAATCAGTTAGTGAAGACGAAGTGCCAGATGAGGCTGGCGAGATTGACTTATCAGAGGTGCCATTTTAGGATTAAGGAAAGGAAAATATGAGAAAGTTAAAAAACAATCCAAATTTATATTTTGATTACCGCGATGTAAAAACTTTACAACGTTACATCGATATTTATGGCAAGATTGAACCAATTTCTAAGACTGGTTTATCTGCAAAGCAACAACGAAGACTAAGTATTGCTATCAAGCGTGCTCGTCATCTTGCACTTTTGCCATTTGTATCTGAAAACTAGAAAGGAGTCTATTTATGTATGGTCCAACGGATCTGAAGAAAAATGTGCTCATTACTCTCGATGGGCAACCATATAAAGTTGTTGAATATTCACAGAAAGTTATGGGTCGAGGTGGTTCGATCGTAAATGTGAAGGTGAAGAACTTGATTACTGGCGCACTTTTACCAAAAACTTTTAAGGGTCAGGAAAAGATTGAGCCAGCTGAAGTAACAACTAAAAAAGTTCAATATTTGTATAAGGATGATGAAAAGTTCTATTTCATGGATCCAACAAGTTTTGAACAATATGAATTGTCAGCAGATCTAGTGGGCGATGCAAAAGATTACTTGAAAGACGGTGACGAAATGGAAATCCAGTTCTACAATGGTACTGCGATTAATTTGGTGCTACCAAAAAACTTGTGGCTAGAAGTTACTTATACGGAATCGGTGGTAAAAGGTGATACAACTTCTGCAGTGACAAAAGATGCAACTCTTGAAACCGGAGTGGTGATTAAAGTTCCGGCTTTTATCAAAACTGGTGATGTGGTTTCAGTTGATACTGAGACTGGCGCATATCGAGAACGGAGAAAATAGTGTCTCAAGGAGGGAATAGTAAGCCGGTTTCGCGAGCTGAGAATAAGCTTGCGGGGGCGGCTGAAGCCTTCTCTTATGATTTTGCGGACAAAATAGTACTCGACATCGGATCGTCGACGGGTGGTTTTACTGAATATGCCTTAAATCATGGCGCTAAAAAAGTGATTGCGGTGGAAAAAGGTACTAACCAGATGAAAACGCCATTAAGATTAAATGAAAAAATTGAGTTATATGAGAAAACTGATATTTTTTCGGTGTCTGCCAGAGAAGAATTGAACAAAAAAGTTGTTCAATTGCCGGATGTAATATTGGCGGATGTTTCGTTTATTTCATTGACGAAGGTTTTAAAATACGCAAAAGAACATTTAAGTAATAAAAAGACTGATTTCTTGGTAATGATGAAGCCACAATTTGAGGCAAAACCTTGGCAGTTGAATAAGGGGGTAGTGAAAAATTCGAAAATGCGTCGAGAAATTGTAAAAAATTTTGAGCTATGGCTGAAGAAAAATGGGTTTGTGGTTTTGAAAAAACGCGACAATGATTTGGCGGGTAAAAATGGGAATATTGAGCGGTTTTACCTCATAAAAACTTTATAAAAATGTTTTCTTTATTATTGACAATTTAAAAGCTAGCGCTTATAATGAAAGCATGAGTTTATTACATGGAGTGGGCGAGTTCTTCGCGCTAGACATTGGGACGAGCGCTTTAAGATTAGTGCAGCTGACTGGTGATGCTCAACACGGATGGGCACTCTCTAGGTATGCTTATGTACCGATTGATCCAACTATTACGCAAGATAATAGTGACGCTGGAAAGAAGCGTTTGGGTGAAACAGTTGCAGACGCCATGAAACAAGCGGGAATCAAAACTAAAAATGTTGCTTTAGGTTTGCCAGCGGGTAAAACTTATACTGCAATTATTGAGGTTCCGAATGCTTCGAAAAAAGGAATTATGAACTCTGTAAAATATGAAGTTGATAAGTATATTCCGATGGCCGCAGACGAAGCGGAGTTTGATTGTGCAATACTAGGGGTAAGTCCAAATGATAGCACAAAGGTTGAAGTGCTAATTTCATCGACCTCGAAGGCTTATGCTGAGGAAAAGATGGAGCTAATTGAGGCGGCCGGATTGAATGTGATTGCTCAAGAGCCTGAGCCAATCGCGATGGCTAGAGCCTTGGTTCCAGTTGGAAGTATGGATGCGCGCATGATTATTGATCTTGGTGAAAAGTCCACGGATATTGTGGTGATGTATCAGGGTGTGCCACGATTGGTGCGCTCAGTTCCTGGTGGGCTTTCGATTTTGGTTAAATCAGTGGCTTCGACTTTGTCCGTGAAAGAAGATCAGGCAAGGAGATTTATCTTGAAGTTTGGTTTGGCACAGGATAAACTAGAAGGTCAGGTTTTTAAGGCGATGGAAGGGAATTTGGAGATTTTTGCGGCGGAATTGACTAAATCTGTGCGATTTTTCCAAAGCAAATATTCGAATGTTCAGGTGATTGGGATTGTTTTATCTGGTTTTGCTGGTGTGATTCCGTTTATCGCTGAATATATGGAAGCTAAAACTGGAGTTCAGACAGTACAGGGGAATCCATGGCAGTTAGTACAGGTTACACCTGCGCAGCAGCAAGCACTAATAAACGTAGCAAGCGAATTCGCTGTGGCGATCGGTTTAGCGGAAAGGAGTAATGACTAATGGAAAATAATCCAGTGACACCAATGCCTGAGCAAGCCGGATCTGAAGTACCACCAATGCCTCCAGTAGATAATGCATCTGCTGGGGTGCCGGAGCAAGCATCAATAGCTGGCGCTCAACCAATGGAGCAACAGCCGGCTCAAGTAGCGGAACCGACGGTTCCAGTAGTTCCAGAGGCTCCAGCGGTAAATATGAACTCTGCAACGCAAGAAACTCCACAACAGATTCCAGTGGTCCCGACCACACCAGCGGCGCCAGTGCAAGATGTAAGTAGCGCTGCGGCACCGAAGAAAACTAGCTTCTTCGAAAAGTTGAAAAATATCGATTGGAAAAATGCAGATATAAAAACTTTGTTCCAAAAAAATCCAGAAGATGACTTAATTACTGGAACTTCGACGATGTTCGAAGTCAATCTGGTTCCAGCTGTGAAAGCTGAGATGATTAAGTCGATAAAACTAAAGAACATGATTTTGTTTATCTGTTTGATCATAGGCGGAATTTCGCTTGGTATCGTAGGTATTTTAGGCGGTGTTGTAGCGGGGCAGAAAATTAGCTCGAGCAATAAAACTACTCAGATTGAGGCGATGTCGTCAAAAATCCAAAGTTTTGATGGGTTAGATGAATATCTAATGGTGAAGAATCAGTTGGGTGGAATTGCTTCGATTAATGAGAAACGTCAAGTTTTGTCGAGGGTTTTCTCATTCTTGTCGGTGATTTTGCCGAGTGGACCAGATTCAATTACAATTTCGGAATTGTCGATGGATTTATCGACTGATACTTTAACTTTCTCAGGTCAGGCAGATGCGGGGATTGATCCTTACATCGACTATCGAGTCTTGGAGTCGTTTAAAAAGTCGTTGGCGTTGGTAAAATATGATTATGGTTGGTATGTCGACGAAGAAGACAATGAGATTCCAACTCGATGTATGGTAGAAGCAAATGACAGTGGGGCGACTCTAACTAACGATAGTGGCGATATTTATGCTTACTGGATGAAGTCAAAGGATAAATGTGATGTGAATATCGCTGAGCGTGCGGAAGAGCTCGAAGAATTAGAAGAAGAACTAGAGAGGATTCAAAAGCAAAGTACTTCTACGGATAGTAGCGATTCTGATGAAGATGACGACAACGGTAGTATAAGCAGCACTATTAGCGGGCTCTTGGATGATGAGAAGGAGGAAGAACTACGATCTGAAGATGAGGTGAAAGCCGACATTGATAAAGTCTACGAAAATTACGCTGATAAGATTGACAACACTTGGTATGATGATTGGCTAAAGGAGAATAACTTAACTAGAAGTACGGATGATGAGTTGTCTGATGAGCAAAAGTCAAGTATTGAGGCGGCTTATCAGAAATTTCGTGATGAACTAAGTTCTGACGAGGAGCGTTGGATTGTGGACGAAATGATTGAGGATGGGGTGGACTATCGAGACATCTTGTTCGAAAAAGTTTATCGTACGCCACAATATAAGGATTGGTATAAGAACGAATATATGACTACGGATGGAACAATTTCTGGTGTGTCACACTTTGCCTCGCAGTGTGTAAAATACAGTGGTGAGGAATTAGAAGGGAAGATGCGTTGGACTTCTGAGAATGAGGATTGTACTTTAGTGGATGGAGATATCGAAATTACGGATTCTTCGAATGGGCGTGACGCGAGTGATAATTTAGTATTGAAGTTTGACGCTTCGTTAGTGCTAAATGAAGAGCCGATGCTATTTTCGAATAAACATGTGATGGCGATTGGGCCGGACAACCAGAACGTGACTGATTCTTATGTCCAAATCGAGGAGATGTTTGGCGAAGAAGCAGATGATTGTAAATCAAGCGACGTCGTCTGTATTCAAAACGACGAAAATGTTAACGGAGAGGAGGAAGACGACTAATGGCGGTCAATAAAGAAGATACATTGCCAGCTGAAAAGAAGCGTTTTAAAATTTCAAAGGCAAAACAAGACATGTTGACGATCGTGGCGTTGACCTCTGTCGTAGTAGGCGCGGCGGTAGTTTTATCAGTACATTTTTCAAAGTATATCAGTTTTTATGGGAAAGTGATTGATGCAAAAAATGATACTTTGCAAGATTACACAGATACGATAAAGAATATCGGGGTTTGTAAGAGCCCAAGTGGAAAAGTTTACACCACAAAAGAAATAGAAGATTGTAACCCAAATTCAATTTCGAGCTCAGATGTGCCGGGAACTTTGCGATATAATATTATCGAAAATATGGCGGCGAATGCTGATCTTGAATCGGTGGCGCGAGATAGCCAGTCGGTTTGTATGAATGAATTGGGCGAAAAGATCGATTTTAAAGAATTGTACGAAAATGAAACTGATACAGATCAGCGTGCGTATTATCTTGGTATGATGAAAATGTGTTCAAGTTTGCGCGTGATTCCAGATGCATTGCCTGCACAGAAGAATACTGAGGCGCTTTTGGCGAGTTTGAATAAAATATTCATCGTTTCAAATCTCAGCCCTGAATCGCTTTCACCTGGTGATAGTAGCAGTTCTTCGTCAATTGATGACGAGGAAGAAACCGACGAATCGGTTCAAATGGAGACAATTCCGGTGACACTTTCAATTGAAGACGAAAGTGCAAAAGCGATGGAATTTTTGGGGAATTTGGAAAAATCGATTAGGGTGTTCGACATTTTGACTGCATCGGTTGAATGGTCGGGGGATAACCAAATCACATTCCAGGCACAAGCGAATGCATATTATGCGGAGAATGCTGGAATCAATGAGGGAACAAAAACGATAAACGCTTCGGATAAGAAAAGCACAGGAGGAAGCCAATGAAACTAAAACAATCTGATATAATTTCAATTGCGTTTATCGCGATTTTGGGAATTGTGGCATCATCGTTCATTGTTAACTGGTTATTAGGTGATCCAGATGAAGCAACAGAGACTTTTAAGACGATCAGCGTGGTTGATGCTGATTTAGCAGAACCTGATTCGGAAGTTTTCAACTCTGATGCGATTAACCCGACGATTGAAGTTTATGTAGGTAATTGTGTGGATGAAGATAATAACGGTGTCTTGGATGAAGCGGAATTGGTAACTTGTGGACGATCGACTTCGGGAGCTAACTCTGATGATAGTACGGAAGAGAATATTGAGGATACTACAGACGAAAATGTGGATTATTTCGAAGAAGATACAGGCGACGAAGAAGTTTGGTATGACGGAGAAGAATAATGCCATTAGTTACGCGAGATTCGCAAGAAAAAATCATTAACCTATTGATTTCTGAGGGGCTAGTCAATAGCGAAGCCGTAAAGTTAGCTGAGCAGGAAGCTGAGAAAGCGAAGCAGCCAGTGATGGCGGCGTTGATTTCTAAAGGGTTGATCACGAATGAAATGGTTGCACATGCAACGGCGAACTTGATGGGTGTACAATATGTGGACCTGAAAAATGTAATGTTGGAGCAAGAGGCGTTGTTAAACATTCCGCAAGAAGTGGCGGAAAGGACGATGGTGGCTTGTTTGGGAGAACAAAATGGCGTGTTAGTAGTAGCAATGATGGATGTTTCTAATATCCAAGCGACTGATTATCTAGCAACGTTGACAGGACGCCCAGTACGCGCGGTAATGTCGAGTGAGGAGGGGATTCGTTATGCGATTTCTCAGTATCGTGGCGACTTTTCTGATGTCAATAAAGCGGCAAAGGAGTCTGAGGCGGAAGTTGAACGTAAAACTTCGTCAAATGTGAAGATGATTACTCAGGATTCACAAATTTCGAAAGCTTTGACGACAATTTTGGAATTTGCAGTGAAATCGAAGGCGTCGGATATTCACATCGAGCCATTAGAAAATTCTTTGGTGATTCGTTGCCGGATTGATGGTGTTTTGCGCCAGGTGATGGAATTGCCGAAATCGATTGAGCCGGCATTGATTTCGCGTATTAAGATCTTGTCGAATTTGAAGATTGATGAACACCGTATTCCGCAGGATGGTCAGTTTACGGTAGCGGTGGCAGATAAAGAAGTGGACCTTCGTATCGCGATTGCGCCAGTGGTTTGGGGCGAGCAAGTGGTGATTCGTTTGCTTGACAAAACTGGGACGACGCTTGATATTGAGCAGATGGGGATGACTGGACATGCACTAAAAATGGTGGAAGAAGGAATTTCAAAGCCGAATGGCATGATCTTGACTTCTGGTCCGACTGGTTCTGGTAAGTCGACGACTTTGTATGCTTTGGTAAAACGGATCAAAGATGAGAAAATCAATATTGTGACATTGGAAGATCCGGTAGAGTATAAGATGGATGGTGTAAATCAGATCCAGGTGAATGTTGATGCGGGCTTGACTTTTGCGTCTGGATTGCGTTCGATTTTGCGTCAAGACCCAGATGTGGTGATGGTTGGGGAGATCCGTGACTCGGAGACTGCATCATTGGCGGTACAGGCGGCGTTAACCGGGCATTTAGTGTTTTCAACATTACACACAAACTCAGCGGCTGGTATTTTACCGCGTCTTCTAGATATGGGGATTGAGCCATTCTTGCTGGCGTCGACGTTAAACACCGTGATTGGCCAGCGCTTGGTGCGACGAGTGGCGGAAAAACGTGAGGCATATCGTTCGAATGAGATGGAAACTAAGGAATTAAATGAAGTTTTGGGGAATATTTTACCGAAGGATCAAACGCAAGTTGCGTTGGTGAGTGAAGATTTGGGCTATCCCGGATTGCCGTTAGTGAATCAACAGGGATACACACTAGTGAGAGGTTTTGATGACAAAGATACTCCGGGTGGTTATAAGGGGCGCGCTGGGCTTTATGAGACAATTACGATTGATGAGGATATCCAAAAGTTGATTATTTCACATGCAACTTCGGCGGAAGTGATGGATATGGCGCGTAAGAAGGGAACGATTACGATGCGCCAGGATGGGATGTTGAAGGCTTTGTCTGGAGTGACGACGATGATGGAGGTTAATCGTGTGGCGTCTGATATCGCATAAAATGCTTGCTAGATTCTAGTTCTTAGTGCAAGTTTTTTGCGAGGAATAAGTGCGGCGTTTTGCCACATTTTTTCCTGCGGGCTCTTCCAGCC
>Ga0181612_103748_pt1 | contig 51695 bp, 46 predicted proteins | sample HoacroProtozoa21_FD_119630 | JGI IMG/M metagenome (GOLD analysis project Ga0181612, IMG submission 119630) | Hoatzin crop microbial communities from Cojedes, Venezuel. Combined Assembly of Gp0051906, Gp0051904, Gp0051908
CTCCGGTCTCTTGGTTTTGTCCCTATCGCCGCCGCAACCAAATAGGCAAATAAGCTCGTGCTGCTGGTCTATGTCGCGAAGTGTCTTGAGTACGTTTTCGAGGGCGTCGGGAGTGTGTGCATAGTCGATAATGACAGAAATCTCCTTGGGGCCGCGGATTGTCTCAAGACGTCCCTTTGCTGCGTCCAAGCCGCTGATGGCTACGAGTGTCTCTTCTTTGCTGGCGCCGAGAAGAATCGCAGTGGTGTAGACCGCTAGGATGTTGTAGGCATTGTGCTGGCCTATCAGTTTTGTCCATGTCTCCACGCCGTCAATTCTGAGCTGCATGCCGTCGAAACTCTCTTCCATGATGCGGCAAGTATGGTCCGCAAGCTTGTTGCATGAATAGGTGACAACCTGAGCTTGGGTATTCTGAACCATCACAGGGCCATTTTTGTCGTCTATGTTGATGATCGCATAAGCATCCTTGGGCAATCCGTCGAAGAAAAGTTTCTTGCAACGAAGATATTCCGCGAATGTCTTGTGGTAATCAAGATGGTCGTGGGTGAGGTTGGAGAAGATGCCGGCTTTGAACTTTAAGCCATCGGTGCGCTTCTGCTCCATACCGATTGAGCTGACCTCCATGAAGCAATATTCGCATCCATCCTCCACCATTTCAGCCATCAGCGAATTGATGGTAATCGGGTCCGCTGTGGTATTTGCGGTTTCGCTGCGACGAGTGCCAACGTAGTTGGCTATGGTCGAGAGAAGTCCGCAGTTGTAACCAAGGCTCATGAAAAGGTTGTAGAGCATGGTGACGGTTGTGGTCTTGCCGTTGGTGCCGGTGATTCCCACCAGATTCAATTTGCGAGACGGATGGTCATAGAAATTGTCCGCCATTATTGCCTCTGCATGGCGTGAATCCTCGATTTTTATTAGTGAGAGGTTGTCAATCAGGGCTTTGTGTCCCGATTTTGCCTCCATGTCGTTAGCAGGGTTAATGGTGGCGAGCTGGGCTGCTAGCATGTCGTCATCTTCGTATGCGATGGCAATTGCTCCGCCGCGAATGGCTGAAGCTATGTAGCTATGACCATCGCTTGCGAATCCTTTCACAGCTATGAACAAAGATCCGGCCTTCACCTTGCGGGAATCGCTGGTGATGGCGCTGATTTGAAGATCATTGCGACCTTTCAAACTCAGTACTCCGCTATTTTCTATGACATTCTTTAGTAACATCGTCTATTTCTTTTTCTTTGTTGTGTCCGCAGGTTCTTTTGCTTTCCAATCCGGCATGACGGAGGTGGCTTCCAACTCTTCGCCATTGTCCGGATCTAGCGCATAAACCTTGTCTACTATCTCTCTGAAGGCCATTGCGGGGAGTGTACCTCCAAAGAATATTTCGTGATTCAACTTGGAGTAAACCACCACGATGGCTGAATATTTAGGTTCATCCGCGGGGAAGAAGCCCACGAAAGTCGCCTGATATTGCTTTCTTCCTTGCACGTCCTCGTAGGGGTTGCGGCTTACGCTTGTGTATCTTGGGTCAAGAACTATACGGGCGGTTCCTGTCTTACCAGCCACGGCGCATTTCGCTCCGCCAAGCCTTCTCTTACCGGTACCTTCCTCGGTTACTCGCTTGAGCGCTACCGTGAGCGAGTCGGCGGTAGTGCTTGAGCAAATTGAACCATTCAGCACGCTGGGGCCGCGTTTTTCTTTCACTATGCCATTCTCTTCAATGCTCTCAACGAGATAAGGTTTCATCATCTTACCCTTGTTCGCTATGGCATTGTAGAATGTGACTATATGCAGAGGCGTTTCCGCTACGGAATATCCGATGGCTACCGAACCGAGGTCCGTGTTGCTCCAATAAGGCGAATCGGGAGAGGGGAGTGATGGGGATTTGAAACCGTCCAAATCGAAGTCATAGGCCTCTCCGAGCTTGTATTGGTATAGCTTGTTGAGCATCTCCTTGGGGTTGGTTCCGTAGTTGTTGATGGCCAGCCAACGGAAAACGTAGTTGGATGAAATCTCGAATCCATGGAGAACCGAAATCCTGTCCGTATTGTGCTGCCTCTCGTAATCTGAGATATGTACATCTCTTGTGAAGCCCTTCACATCTCCGTGGTTGGTGGGGATTTGGGTGGAAAGTTTCACCTTGCCCGCATCCAGAAGGGACATCAAAGTCGTGGTCTTGAATACTGAACCAGGCTCTCCTGTACGTCCGATTGCCATGTTGTAGCTCTCGTTGAGAGTGCCGGATGTGGTGTCTCTAAGCAGATTTACCATGGCCCTGATGGCTCCTGTCTTGACATCCATGATGATTACGCAGCCGCCTTCAATCTTGGGATTCTCCTCGATTTGGTTGCGAAGTGCCTGGTCCGCTATGTCCTGAATGTCAATATTGAGAGTTGTGCGGATGTCTCGTCCATCCACGGGGCGTACATATGAGCTGTCCCAGTTGCGGATAACCTCTCTGTTGTCGGTGATTTTCTTCCACTGATAGCCCTCTTGGCCGTGAAGCTCGTAGTTGAAACGTCCCTCAAGTCCGAGCATATTGTTTCCGTTGCTACGGCTATTGTCCTTCACATATCCGATGGTACGGCGTGCAAGAGTTCCGTATGGATATTGGCGGGGGTCTCTCTTTCTGACGATAATTCCGCCTCTATTCGGGCCCTCGTTGAAAAGCGGCAATTCTTTAACCTTCTGGAGAGTCTCATGGTCGATTTCTTTTCCAATTTTCACATAGCGACCATTGTTCTCACGCCCTCTGATGATGGTTTGGTAGTATTCGCTGGCTGATTTGTCGCCGAAAATACTATTAAGACCTTCCGACAAAGCGCGTGCTTTTTCTCTCCATTCGGCTTCCTTTTCGGGCTTGTTGGCGTAGGCGTCTCTCATTACCGTGCAGTCCATATGAATCTGGTACATCGGAGTAGACATGGCGAGAAGACGTCCATCGCAGGATATGATGGAACCACGCAGTGGCTCAAGGACCTCCTTGCGGCTACGAGGGCGGAAATATTCCGCGATTTTGTCGTCGAGTTTATAGGTGAGCTGAATCTGGATGATTCGCCCAAGTATAATCATCGCGGCAACGAGGAAAATGAGATAGAGGAAGTACAGGATCTTACTGATTCTGTCCTTCTCACCGTTTTTTATTTTATCTTTTCCTGCCATTGTCGCTTATTTCTTTCTAATTCTTTTTGCCGGTTCTTCGGGGAATGCCACCTCGGAGCCTTCTCTTTGGAGTAATTTCTCCACCGTGCTTATTCTGTTGAGGCTGACCATCTGCACGGTTTTCTGTGCATGGTAGATTTTCATGTCGGTAAGGCGATCCTTGTTGTTTTCCACCTTTACCATCGTGTTTTCTACCTTGATGCTCAAGAAAATGGTCATCCAAAGCAAGAAGAAGGTGTAGATGATATGCACGAAATAGTCCTGAAAGTGCATTCTGAGCAGGAACTCTCCCTTCAAGATTGCACTTACGCTATTTCCTAAAAATTCCAATATCTTCTTCATCCTTCTTCTCTTTTAAATTTTCTCCGCTATGCGAAGTTTTGCGCTACGGGCGCGGGTGTTGGAAGCAATCTCCGCTTCCTGGGGAAGTATGGGTTTTCTGTTTATGGCCTTGAGGGGCGTGTGCAGATTGCCATACATGTCTTTCTCTTCTTTGCCTTCGACGTTGCCAGTCTTGATGAAATTTTTCACCATCCTGTCTTCGAGGGAGTGGTAAGTTATGACTACCAATCTTCCTCCCGTCTTCAGGGATTCGGCTGCTCCTTCGAGGAATTTCTCCAATGACCGGAGTTCGCCGTTTACCTCTATTCGCAGGGCCTGATAAATTTTGGCCATTTGCTTATGCTCTTTGTAGTCCGGCATAATGCTTTCCAAGGCTTTTCCAAGGTCTCCGGTGGTCTTGATGGGCGCTTGTTCTCGTGCCTTGACGATTAGCTTGGCGGCCCTTCGTGCCTCGTCTACTTCTCCGTAGATCCTGAATATGTTTTCCAAAGCCTCTTGATCATAATCATTCACAATGTCCGCCGCCGTTTTCGCCGTTCCCTTGTCCATTCTCATGTCGAGGGGTGCGTCATATCTGAATGAAAAGCCTCTTTCCGCCGTGTCAAACTGGTGAGATGACACTCCGAGGTCGGCCAAAATTCCATCCACGCCTTCGGTAATGCCTTCAGCGAGGACGTAGTTGTGGACGAATCTGTAGTTGTTGTGTATCAACTTCAGACGTTCGTCTTTTATAGCATTGGACATTGCATCGATGTCACGATCGAAGGCGATGACGCGACCTCTTCCGGATAAGCGTGAAAGAACACCGGCGGTGTGACCACCGCCTCCGAAAGTGGCGTCGATGTATGTTCCGTCTGGATTTGTAACTAAAGATGAGATGCTCTCTTCAAGAAGCACTGGATTGTGATATTCCGACATTCTGCCTTCTCCTATCTCTCACGGGATAGTTCTTCGGCCAATGCTTTATATTCATCGTCCGAGATGATCTGGGCTTCGAATTTTTCTTTTGCCCATATCTCGATTTTGTAGTCGCTGCCTAAGAACACTACCTCTTTAGTTACACCAATTTTCTCAAGGAGTTCTGCAGGTATGGTGATTCGGCCAAGTTTGGCGTCAGGGTTGACGATGGCGCGATCCAGCATATACCTTCTCCAGAATCTAGCGTGTTTCTCGTTAAGGAGGTCGAGTTTGCTTTTGACCGCCTCGCTCTGCTCTTGCCACTGGGCGAGGGTGTACATCTCAAGGCAATCCGAGTAGATGTCTTTGTGGACGATGAATGTCATTTCTTCGCCGTCGGGCATAGCATTCTTGAACAACGAGGGGAGAACCATTCTTCCCTTGTCATCCAATTTTGCTATTGCCTTTCCGACGAATGTAATCACAACTTTTATCCTTTAATGTTTCTTTCACGCTATTGGCACAAAGATAAATATAATTTTCCATTTTCTTCCACCTTTTTCCAAAATTTTCCACAACTTTTTTAACATCCTTTCTGGAGGCCTTTGGAGAGGGGTTTGGTGGGCATAAAAAATTTACCCCAGACTTCGAAGCCTGGGGTAGATTGATATATGAAAATTCTAGATTCTTTTAGAGTTTTCCTCCGAAAGCGAGGTCTCCGGCGTCACCGAGGCCAGGGACGATGTAGGAGTGAACTGTAAGTTCTTCGTCAATCGCAGCGGTCCAGAGAGTCATTTTGTCATCGGGAAGTCTCTTGCAGAGATATTCCACGGCGTAAGCGCTGGCAATAGGGCAAACGAGATGTGTGTGAGCAGGTTCACCATCGGCGCAAAGACGATTGTAAGTCACTTCGATAGAAGATCCAGTTGCAAGCATGGTATCAGCGAGGATAAGAACCTTGCCCTCAGTTCCTGGAGAAGTGGAATATTCCACATTGATATGGAAGTCGTCTCCTTTGTCATACTTGCGGTATGCTGCGACAAAAGCAGTCTCAGCATCCTCAAAGCAATCCAAGATGCCCTGATGCAAAGGAAGTCCGGCGCGAAGAATCGTAGCAATTACGAGTTTGGAGTCGCAAGTCGGAACCTTTGCTATGCCAAGAGGAGTAACCACATCCTTGACTGAATAGTCCAAGACTTTACTGATTTCATATCCGAATATATGCCCCAAGCGTCTGAGGTTTTCACGGAAACGCATTCTGTCTTTCTGGATGTTGATGTCACGCATCTGCGCAACGTAGTTGTTGAGAGTCGAATTTGTCTCTCCGAGATTGATAACTTTCATATCTTCAGAACTGTGGATTATTCTGAAGTACAAAAGTACTAATTTTCCCCTTCATATCAAAATTTAAAATTCGAGAAGGGGAAATTTAACTATCCTCTCTCAACAGGAATCACGTCGCTATTGCCCTGAGAACGAAGCAGACGAACTTTGCGGAATACCATCACGAAAAGCACCATAAATGCGGCACAGATCACGAACCCTATTGCATATTGCCATCCGCTAAGAACATCCAGCCAAGAGTCCATATCGGCCAATTCAGGCCAGAATTGTCCCATGCAAAGGGCCAAGGTGTTATTGGTAAAGTGCATGAGCATGGTGAGCTTCAGAGAACCGGTCTTCCAATAAACATAGCCAAACAAGCAGCCCAATGCGAAAGCGGGGATGCCCTGCCATGGATTCATATGTATAAATGCGAAGAATAGAGCGGATATAACGATAGCCCAAAGAGGCTTCATATATGTGCCATCTTGTTTCTTATGATTGAGCAGTCCTCTCAGAACCATACCCCTGCAAAGCCATTCTTCCAGAAGCGGAGCAAAGATGCTGACACTAAGGAAATTCATCAAGAAATTGCCACTTGTCATGCTTGACAGAGCCTCTTCCAGCCATTCCGGCATAGGAGGAAGTTGCGAGTTGATCAAATCCATGCAGAAGCCCAAAGCGAAGGTCGCAATCATACATAGAAGAGCCAGCAACCAGCCATTCTTGGGTGCGAAATTATTGCTATCAAGAGCATATCCCTCTTCGAACATGGCATTACGCATGCTGCAATGACGAGCATAGATTAGCGGAGGAATGAACATAAGCACATACGCTATCAGCGTACCCCATTCCATGCCGGCATCTTCGCCCATGGCCATAATAAATACGGCACTCACCAGATTGGCGATAAGCGCACCAACGAGCAGCATCACTAGCAACATGAACATTCCCCCAACTCCTGGCACATACCATGCGTGCGAGGACCATAGGTCATAATCCTGATTCGAACTTTTCTTAAAAAATCCCATAATCTTATTCTTTATCGCCCAAAGGTAACAAATTCCTCGCGAATTGCATAAAATCAGTGCATCTTCAAAAAAAGTTTAAGATTTTTTTGGAAGTAGAGGAAACTTTGCTACCTTTGCAGTGTGTTAAGTAACTAATACACTAAAAAGATATGGTAAAGATTGAAAATCTCGCTTTCAGCTACGGAAAATTTCCGGTGCTTAGAAACATTACTATGACTCTTGAACCAGGCAAGATTTATGGCCTTCTGGGAGAGAATGGTGTGGGTAAAACTACACTTCTGGCTCTTCTCAGTGGCCTCAAGAAGCCTTCCGAGGGTGTTATTGACTGCGATGGCAGGAACCCATACAAGAGGGAACCCGCTTTCTTGGAGAACCTATATTATTTGGCTGATGAGGTGTCTCCGCTACCTATGAAAGCCGAAGACTTCGGCAAAGACAATGGTGTATTCTGGCCTCGCTATGACCATGATAAATTCTTGAGTATATTGAGAGAATTTGAGTGTGATCCTCTCTGGAAGATGAATAAAATGTCATCCGGACAGCTAAAAAAGACCTATATTTCATTTGCGCTGGCTGCCGGAGCTAAGTATCTTTATATGGATGAGCCTACAAACGGATTGGATATTCCTTCCAAGTCTCAATTCCGTACCGCTCTGATGAAATATACTCTTGAGGACTCTACAATAGTGATTTCTACTCATCAGGTGCGTGACTTGGAGAATATTATAGATCCGATTATCATTCTTGATCGTCAGGATGTACTGCTAAACGCATCTCTTGAGGAAATCAATGAAAAGCTATTCTTTGATTATGGCACTACTCTTAATAACAATGCTCTCTATTGCGAACAAGTTCCTGGAGGTTTCATTCAGGTATATCCCAACTCAATGGGACAAGAGAGCAAAGTGAATATTGAGGCCCTTTTCAATACCGTGCATAAGCATAAAGACTACATTAAAGATATGTTTAAAGTAGGAGGACAGAACAATGAGTAATGTATTCGACATCAAACGTTTCGGCAAATACTTCGTGTATGATTTGAAGAACCTGCGCAATAGAGGCGGGCTTGCTCTTTTGGTGCTATCTCTCATGCCTCTTATCCACATGTTTTTCTATAAATTCTCTTCCATATTTCTTACCGAGCTAAGAGGATCCGGTCCTAGTGTAGCAAGTAGAGTTGCTATTCTGGCAATGGCTTTCATCATTCTTTTCTGTATTTTCGGAATGATAAATTATGGATTTATAACCGACAAAAAGACTGGTTCGGATTGGACTCTCTTGCCCGCTTCCGCTTTTGAGAAGTTTTTGTCCATGATGATAATCTCCGTCGTGATTGTGCCTGCGGTATTTTTTACCCTATATTTTATTTCCGATTGGTTGGTATGTCTTATAGACCCGTCATGCGGAAATACAATTAGAAGGGCTGCCTATAATTTCAAAGATGAAATAGCTGACCAGTGCTATCTGAATATACCTCTGATAGTGTATATGGGGCTAATTTGCAATATTCTATTCTTTGTTTTGGGCGCCATAGTCTTCCCTAGAAAGAAGTTTTTGTACACTTTTCTCGTGATGATGGGCCTTCAAATGGTGTTCTCTTTCATCCTTTCAATCGTGGTAGGTAATTTTGACTTTATTGACCAGATTGGAAATAATATGACAGCGAAAATCGATAGTATGACAAGTCACCAACTCCAAAACACCGCAAACTGGATGATGCATATATTCTATGATATACCTTGTATCATTCTGGCAGTGCTGATTTTCTTGCGAATAAAGACCATAAAACACTAAAAACATGGATTTTGACAATAATAAACCTATATATATTCAGATATATGATTCTATAAGGGACCGTATACTGGCGGGAGACTTCGCACCGGACGAGAGAATACCTTCAGTAAGGGAATATGGAGCCATGGTGGGAGTGAACCCGAACACGGTGATGCGAACATACGAGAAGCTCACCGCTGACGGAGTCATCTATACAAAAAGGGGCATGGGCTATTATGTGAGCCCGAATGCAAAGGAAGTTATCATGGAAAATGACCGCAAATCATTTATGGAAAATGAGCTTCCTACCATAGTAAATAGGATGAAATTATTGGGGATTGACCCTTCAGTTTTTAATGATTATTTTGAAAAATAGATAGATATGTTTGGAAATAGTTTGAAAATGGCCGCTCTGATGTCCATGGCCATGATATGCTTCAGCTCATGCTATGTAAAAATCAATCATCAGAATTTCTTATCTGAGGAAGGAAACTCCGGAGATTATGCTCGTGTTGATACCGTCATAAATGTAGATAATTTCACCACTCTGAGAATTGATGGGGCTCCGACTGTGACTTACGATCGCACTGATGGAGAGAATCGAGTTGAAATTGAATTTCCGAAAGCATTTAGAAAAAATCTCAATGTTGAGGTTGAGGATGGAGAATTGTCTCTATCTGCATATCACAAGAATCGTTTTGTCATCATAAGTAATAATTTCGACAACTCTGTAATTATGCATGTGTATGGCAACCAGCCTCTTGAAGCCGTTTTCCTCTCTGGCGCATCTGACTTTACAGGTATGGACATAGAGTCTCCTAATTTTACCGTGCAGGTTAATGGTTCCGGCGATTTTTATTCTCAGAATCTTACCAGTGGCAATTTCTCGGCTTCCATTCTTGGATCTGGTGATGTCGTAGTAGATAATCTCCGCAGCACTGAGGATGTCAAAATATCAGTTGCAGGTTCAGGAGACATGAAACTCAATAATCTTGCTTGCCAGAATATTATTGGCACCGTTTCCGGTTCAGGTGAAATCTTACTTACTGGGAAAGCCGCTACCGCCGACCTTTCTGTGGCCGGTTCAGGTGAAATTGATGTAACTAATTTAAAAGCTGATAATCTGACTACAAATATCTCCGGTTCAGGCGATATTTATACTAAGTAATAACAAGCTATCCTTAATCAACTTACCCCAGGCTTCGAAGTCTGGGGTAAGTTTTTTATATGTTATTCACCAGCTCGCAGATGAGGGTGGCGGAGGTGCAGGAGAGGACTCGCACATTGACGTAGTCGCCGGCCTTATGTGTTTTGTCGGGGAAAACACACATTTTATTGTTGGAGGCTCTTCCGCAAAGCTCGTCGGGATTCTTCTTGGATGGTCCCTCGACCAGCACCTTAAAGGTCTTGCCAATATCCGCCGTATAGCTTTTTAATGAGCATTCGCCCTGCAAAGCTATGATCTCATTCAGACGTTTAGTCTTCACCTCGATGGGGACATCATCGGGATATTTGCGTGCAGCCAAAGTCCCTGGACGCTCGGAATAATAGAACATGAAGGCTGTATCAAAGCATACCTCTTTGAATAAGGAAAGGGTATCCTGATGGTCCTGTTCGGTCTCGCCGCAGAAACCTGCTATAACATCGGTAGTGAGACCGCAATCAGGCATGATTTCGCGAATCTTGGCGACTCTCTCGAGATACCATTCACGAGTATAGCGCCTGCGCATCTTCTCCAGCATTACATTGCTGCCGGACTGAACGGGCAGATGTATATGCTTGCAGATATTATCGTATTTCGCCATGGTATAAAGCACCTCATCGCTGATATCCTGAGGGTTGGAGGTCGAAAATCTGACTCTCAATTCGGGGCTGACTTGGGCGACCATTTCCAAAAGATTGGCGAAGGTAACATTGCCGGTAGGGGATTTCCAGAAATATGAGTCCACATTCTGTCCCAAAAGCACAACCTCTTTATAGCCTTTTTGGAAAACGTCGCAGGCCTCTCTGACTATGGTATTGGCATCGCGGCTTCTTTCGGCGCCTCTGGTATATGGCACAACGCAATAGGAGCAAACGTTGTTGCAACCTCTCATTATGGATATGAAGGCGGATACTCCGTTTTTGTCGATTCTAACTGGAGTAATGTCATCATAGGTCTCAACACGCGAGAGAGTGACATTCATCTGAGGATTATCGGGGCTAACCGCCTCTACGAGGTCCGGCAAGGTCCTATAAGCATCCGGCCCAACAACCAAATCAACCTTATGGCTATCCAGAAGCTGATCTTTTAGCCTTTCAGCCATGCATCCAACAATACCTATAATAACATTAGGTTTATTTTTGCGGCATAGATTGAACTGATCAATTCGTCCCCAAATCCTCTGCTCTGCATTGTCTCTCACGGAGCAAGTATTCGCCATGATTATATCGGCATCCGCCATATCCTCCGTGCGAGAATAGCCATGGTTCGCCATGATGGAGAAAATGACTTCCGTGTCATTGACGTTCATCTGGCAACCATATGTCTCGATGTATATTTTCCTTTCCTGCATATCGGGTGCAAATATAATAAAAAAATGCGGCCCCAGGAGAACCTAAGACCGCGGAACAAAAACATAAACAAAAATTGTATTCAGTAAAGAAACTTATTTTTCTAATTTTATTTCATGTTGATGGAAGCAAGGGCGTCGCATCTTTTGCCGATTCCTTCTGCTGAAGGCATTTCCTGTGCGCCGTTAAGGAGCATCTTCTTGAGGGTGCTGGCGGTGAAACCTTCGCCACCGAGACGAGATACTATGAGGGCGGCTGCTCCGCTGATACCTGCGCAAGAAGCTGAAGTTCCGGTGGTGTAGCCATAACCTTCGGTGAGGGTTGAGAGATACTCTACATGGGTGCAGAGGTCTACCCAAGAACCGTGGTTGGAGATGCTGGCGCGAGAACCATTGCTATCGAAAGCGCCTACCGCGATGACATTGTCATATTCTGCGGGCCAACCGTGAGAGAAACCGCTATTGCCTGCTGAGAAAAGAACCAGACCGCCTGCCATGGGACCTTCCTGTTTGCCATTCTCGTCCATTCCGGCATATTTGATAAAGTAGTCAATGGCTGCTTTGTCTGAAGAAGCGATACCGCCGTTTGCTGCATCCTCATCGCTTGAGTAAGAATAACCCCAGCTATTGTTGCAGATTACCGCGCCGTGGTCGGCTGCCCATTTGATAGCGCGGGCGGTGTTCTTGGAGATGGTCTTGCCATTGGCGTCGGTCTCGAAAATCTGGCATCCTAGAATCTTGACAGCGTCGGCTACGCCTGCCATACCGGTGCCGTTATTGCATCTTGCGGCGATGATGCCTGCCATTGCGGTGCCGTGGTTGTCAGCGATCATGCTTGACGTATTTCTTACGAAATTGTAGCTTTCATTCATAATAACTCCTTCGAGGTCATCGTGAGAGGCATCGATGCCGCCGTCAACTACAGCTACGATAACTTCATTCTTAGGAGTGTCGAACTGCTCCCATACGCTGTGGGCGTTGAGGCCGTACTCGTCGTGGATAAGAGCGTTCTGCATGGGGAGATAGGGGTCGTTGTAAATGGTTCCCATAGGAACTATATTCATATCTTCCTCCACAATCTCAATTTCCTCAATTTCTACCATAGCGGCCTTGGTCTCAGTCTTGGAGACAACATACCAACGATGAAGACCTGCCTCACGGGTGCGGCTTTCGAAACGGCCGGCTTCAGGAAAAAGTCTTTCGGCGCTTGAAAGTCCGAGTTCTGCAAGACCTTCGGCATATTTCTTAGAGTCGCCGTTGGCTTTGGTCTCAAGGAAGTTTGCGAGGGACTCGCTCACATAGATATTCTGGGTAGAACCGTTGCCTTCGATTTTGAGAATGCCTGAAGTGCTTACGGTCTCAGTCTTCTGTGTATTGTTGGTTGAAGTAGTCTTATTGCTAACTGGGGAAATGGTTTCGCCATCTTTTGAACATGAAGCGAGAACTACGATTGCGAGAGCGATTGAATAAAGTTTCTTGTACATTTTTGTTCGATTTAAATTTTTGTTGATTTTTGTTTCCGAGGGCAAAGGTAGAATAAGCAAAGCCCCAAAAGCAGTCAAAAAAATTTTGTGAGTGTCACGCCTATACGCGTGTGCGTGAAATTTTTTTGACCGAACCTCCTCGAGTGCTATGACAAAAATTGTCACAATGCCTTTCTAGGCCACTGGAGGGCCGATTTTGATTTCAAAAAATGTCGCAACTAAATTCAAAAAATGCCATAATAAAATCCCCAAAAATGAGGGCTAAAACCAGGAAGAATAGGTCGGTTTTTTCTTATTTGAGAAAGAAATATTATCTTTGCCTTGCAATGAAACTGAGACGCTTAATAATATCTCTTATGGTCATCGTAATGATGGTGGCCGGCTGCGGTAAGGCTAAGGAAATAAATCTTACCTCTTGCAGCGTGGAGTCGGTGTCTCTGAATGGACTTAGGTCGGTGGATGCCTCTTTGCTTTTGGGCGTCGACAACCCATCGGTCCAGTTTACATTGGAAGACATTGAAGGCATACTTTATTATAAAGGTAAAGCCTATATCAATTACACGGCCGATACCCTGAAAGTGGAGGCTAAAAGCAATAAAGTCTATCCTTTGGATTGCACGGCGACGCTGGCGGAGGGGGTTTATATTCCCGATTTGCTGAAGGCGGTCAATGAATACGAGCTAAAGGATTTGACCACGGATATAAAGGCGAAGGTCAAGTTGCGCGGAGGCATTTCCAAGGAATTGACCTTTAGAGATTTGCCTATTGATGACATCATGGGCGAGAAGTAATAAGATTATGAGAAAATATATCGCTATAATTATTTGCATACTTGCATGTGTGACCGCATGGGGGCAGAAAAAGGCTCCTGAAGGCTATTCGTACAAGGATTCTCTTGTTTATAGACGGGTTCCCGATATGGACACTTCTCTCGTGGGAAGAAGCATTTTTTCCGTGCTTCCGAGCAAGGAAAGTGGTGCCAAGGCCGTTGTCAACGTGAATCAGTCTCAAGAAATCAGAGACGCTTTCGCAAGCCAGATGAACGCGAATAGGAAGAGGTCCATCAGGGGATACCGCCTTCGCATATATTATGATAAAGGTCAGAGCGCCCGAAATGATTCGGAGGCCGCTGTGAATCGAATCAAATCCATGTATCCTGGAATCTCTACTTATAGGTCATTCCGCCAGCCTTATTTCGTGGTGACTGCTGGAGATTTCCGCACCAGAAGCGAAGCTATGAGGGTTTTGACTAACATCAAGGCCTATTTCCCATCGGCTAAACTCCTTAAAGAAAACATAAATTACCCACCTGTGGATAATCAATCCAGGGTGAGGGTAGACACGGTGAAAGTTCTCAGGAAGAATGATTAAACAGGAATTAAATCTCAAGCAGCAACAGAAGCTGTCGCCTCTTCAGATCCAGACTATCAAGCTCATCGAGCTTCCTATTCAGGACCTGGAGCAGCGTATCCGTAAGGAGCTTGAGGAAAATCCTGTTTTGGACGATAATCCTCCGGAGAAAAAAGATGATGATCCGGACGATGAGGGGCCGAGAGAGGTTTCGCTTTCAGAGGTCAAGGAGGACGATAGCATTCCTTCTTATCGTCTGCATGTCAACAATTATGGCAAAGACGAGAGGCCTCAGTACAACACTTTCTCCGTCAAGCAGAGCTTCACTCAGAGTCTGATGGAGCAACTCGGTTTCAGAAATCTTACTGACCATGAGAGACAAGTCGCTACTTTCATCATTGGCAGCTTGGACGAGGATGGTTATCTTCGTAGGGATATTGTGAATCTTGTGGACGATATGGCTTTCAGGGCAAATATCGAGACCGATGAGGAGGAAGTTGAGCGCATATTGAAGGTAATTCAGGAATTCGAGCCTGCTGGAGTAGGCGCAAGAAACCTCAGAGAGTGCCTTCTGATTCAGCTCAAGGGCATGAAACCTTCGCCAGCGACGGAAAATGCCATCACCATTATTTCAGAATATTTCAATGATTTCTCGAATCGTCATTTCCAAAAGATAATTTCCAAGATGGGAATATCGGAGGACGATATGAAGGCTGCCATGGCGAAAATTGTCAAACTGAACCCTTCTCCAGGCGGCCAGATTGATGATTCTTATAATGACCAGGCTCAGCAGGTGGTGCCCGATTTCTTGTTATCTTATGAGAATGGCGAGTTTAAACTTACCATGCCTCGTTTCTCAATTCCTGAAATCAGGGTGAATAAGAAATATGCCGAGATGCTTATGGATGCGGCCAATTCGTCCGAGAGGGAGAAAAAGGAGGCGGCCACATTCGTTAAGCAGAAGATGGATTCGGCTAAATGGTTCGTGGAGGCTCTTAAGCAGCGTCAGAATACGCTTATGAGCACCATGCAGGCCATAGTAGACTATCAGCACGATTATTTCGTGGATGGCGATGAAACCCATCTTAAACCGATGGTACTTAAGGATATTGCTGAGAAGACGGGGTTCGATATTTCTACTATCTCCAGGGTTGTCAATAGTAAGTATATCGAGACTCACTTCGGTATTTTCCCGCTTAAGTATTTCTTCTCTGAAGGTCTTGAGAATCAGGAGGGTGAGGAGGTTTCTACCAGAGAGCTTAAGAAGGTTCTTAAGGAGTGCGTGGATGCCGAGGATAAGCACAAGCCTCTTACCGATGACCAGCTTGTCAAGGAGATGAATAAGCGGGGCTACAAGGTCGCACGACGCACCGTCGCCAAGTACCGTGACCAGCTTGGCATCGCAAAGGCCAGACTCCGTAAGGAGTTATAGTCGAGATTCCAATAAAAGATCTCCCAGTTCGCGAATATTGCTTACAACCAAATCCGGAGGGAAAAGGGCCGGCGAGGGATTTGTGCGGGCATCTTCTTCTACCGCCTTGACAGTCTCCATGGTTGTTTCCCCTGAAAGCACAAGCACACCCACCGCACCGGCATTATGAGCCATCGCGGTATCGGTATAAATGCGGTCTCCAACCATGGCAATCTCATTCGGCTTGAGCCCATGTCGGGCCATTATCCCATAGAGCATTTCCGGATCCGGCTTGCCCAAAACTATGTCTGGCTTGCGTCCAGTGGCATATTCGATACATTTTTGGAGCGAACCGCAATCCACCAAAATCGTAGGTTGGTCCGTGGGGCATACTCTATCCGGATTAGTGGCGACGTAGGGCACACCTTGGGCCGCCCACCAAGAAGCACGGCACAATCTGGAGTAGGTGAGAGTGGGGTCGAAAGCCACGACCAGCAGGTCCGGCTTATCATTGGGATCATCCTCGCAGGCCTCAAAACCGGCTTTCTCGAATTGGCTGACCATGCTGGGAGTGCCCAACATGAATAATCTATGGGCCGTAGGATGATTTTTGTGGATATAATCGATGGCTGCCAGAGAGGTGGTGTACATGTTGTCCTCCGTGGCGGTGATGCCCATGTCGGCGAGTTTGTCGAGGTAGTCCGCGACGCTTCGAGTGGGATTATTTGTCAAAAAGGAATAGCCTATGCCAGCGGCCCTCATGTCCTCCAGAAACCCCAATGTGAACGGGAAAATCTTCTTTCCGAGATAGATTGTCCCGTCCATATCAAGGGCCAAGTGGCGAATTCCACTCAGCATTTCTTTCAGCTTAGTGTCCATTATTTGACTAAGGCTACGATTTCGCCTTTCACTACGTCTTCGCCCTGTTTGCCGGTCACAACGAGCACATGACCATCTACGGCAGACACGATTTCCTCGATGCCATAATGAGTCTGAACATAGCCTACAGGTTTGCCCGCCTTAACTTCGGTGCCTGCAACTGGTGCTGCTGAATCATCATCCACATCGACCTGCCAGAGCAATTTACCCTTAGCGGGGACCTGTACTGCAACGGCGTCGGGCCATTTGGAAGTATAGTCCTCGATATTGAATTTAGGCATCTCAACGACGGGACGTTTAACCTCAATCGGGGCATTTGCCTTCTTCTTGAGATCCTCAAGCTCAGCATTAAAGCGCTGCTTGGCTACGCCGCTCTTGTAGTCGCGATACTGGCGCTCGTGCATTGCGAATTCAAAGAGTTCTTCCTCGTCCTCACCTTCGTCCCAGCCTTCTTCTTTCATCATCTGGCGGAATTTAGGAAGCTCATCCGGATACATGTCCTGAGGATTGCCGGTGTAGAATTCCATGCCTTTTTCTTTGGCGAGGGCTACGATTTCTGGATCAAGTTCTCCAGGAAGTTTACCCATGCGGCCCAGAATCATGCCCCAAGTGTCTTTGTCGATGGTTGTCCAGCGAGGATTACCCTTAAGAGTATTCAGCAGGTTCATGAGAGAAGTATTCTTGACATACTGGCTGAAAGGTGTTACAAGTGGTGGGTAACCAAGTCTAGGCCATACATATTGTACTTCCTCGAATAGCTTGACCATCAAGGTGTCAAGGCTGATTTCAGGACGTCCTGCAGCCCTTTCAGCGGCATTAATTGCGCCTTGGAATGGCTTCAAATCGGCCATCATTGATCCCATCATACCTCCAGGAAGGCCGCAACCTACAAGTAGCGAAGTCATGACCTTGTTGGCCGGATTGATCCAGTAGCCAAGGAAATCGTCGATGAACTTCTGGGTGAGACGGCGAACCTCCATATAGGCGTCCATATTGATGTCTTTTACCAAGAAACCGTCAGACTTCATCATCTCTCTGATGGTGATTACATCGGGATGAACCTTACCCCATGATAATGGCTCAACGGCTACATCAAGATAGTCAGCACCCGCTCTGGCTACTTCCAACATGGATGCGGGGGAGAAACCAGGACCTGTGTGTCCATGGTACTGTACCTTGATATGAGGATATTTTTTCTTAATCTCGTAAGTAAGTTTTCCAAGGAAATCGGGACGGCCTACGCCTGCCATATCCTTGAGGCAAATCTCGTCGGTGCCATATTCAACCAGCTTATCCACTACACCCATATAGTATTCAACCGTATGGACGGGGGAGTGGGTGATGGAAAGGGCACCCTGCGATATCATGCCGGCCTTTTTAGCTCCCACTACGGAGAGTTTGAGGTTCCTATGGTCGTTGAGGCCGCAGAATGAACGTGCTATGTCCGTGCCCTGTTTCTTTTTGACCTTGAACATAAGTTCTCTTACGTCTGCAGGTACAGGGTTCATTCTCAAGGCGTTAAGTCCTCTTTCTAGCATATGTGTCTGGATGCCGGCCTTATGGAACGGTGCGGTCCATTTTCTCACTGCGACATTCGGATTCTCTCCGAACAGCAGATTTACCTGCTCGAAAGCACCACCATTTGTCTCAACCCTATCAAAGCAACCCATGTCGATAATGGCTGGAGCCACTTCGACCAGCTGATCAACTCTGGGAACATATTTTCCCGAAGATTGCCACATATCCCTATAGACGAGGGAGAATTTTATTTCACGAGCCATATTTATGTATGTTTATATTCTTTTTACCAATCAAAAGTGTAACCAAGGATAATCCTTGCTGCATAATATCTTTCCTTTCGAGTCTGCCCTATGTTGTTCTTTATCCAATAGAAATTATGGTCAAAGGCTGCTCCATAGTACCAAGCACCGCTCCAGTGATATATTCCGACATTCGTTTTGATGATGCTGCTAGGCAATTTTGTGCGATATTTCGTCTCGGTGCCGTTATATGTGAGTGTGCCGGGCCCCACGAGAATTAGATTTTCCGTTGCCCTAGCGTGAACTAGCCATTTCTCAGCAAAAGGCCAGTTGTAGCCATAACCACCACCGAGGGTCCACATGAATGCCTTTGACTGGTTTTCCGGTATGCCGACGGCCGCAATCTCCGCAAGCGTGACTTTATCTTGCTGGAAAATAGTGCTTACAAGGAAACTGCCGGCGCTTTCGCGTTGTATCGCCTTCTGATTAGTGGCGGCGGGCTGAGCATATTTCCTGCTATTGGCAATCCAAACCAATTCCCCTCCAAATTGAGATTTCTTGACATCACCAGGGTTTATGGTGGTCTGGATTCCATCGTAGGTGAAGTCGCCTTTCAGAGAGTTTGCCTTATATGAGAACAATGTGCCGTGAAAGCGTTGTCCGAATAGCTTGAAGTAGAGTGCTAGGTTCATGACCTTATCTTTGTTTGATTTCTGATAAGGGTTAAACCTGAAGCTCAAGCCGATTCCGCGATATCTGAATCCTATTGAGTGTGTTACCCTGGGTGAGGTTTTCAGATCCATCTGGAATGGCGAACTCATGATTGTTCCGCCATAGTTGAAAACATCTTGATCCACACTTGTGTCGAAGGGAAATTGCCAGCTGTGGACATTTTCCACGGAGTAGGTCGTATCATATGGGAACGGAGTGGAAACGTGATCAATGATATTATCGACAAATCCCATAAAAGCACCGTGCTGGGCGGATGCTTTTACCGGCACAAGGGCCAAAATGAGGAGGACTGCTAGGGCGTTGCGTTTCATAATGTTGATTTTGACTTAGATTTACAAAAATAATAATTTTGTTCTGAATATAGTTGCAAGGATGAATATTTTTTGTACCTTTGCAATCCCAAATGGTATCCATAGTTCAGTTGGTAGAGCACCAGATTGTGGTTCTGGGTGTCGTGGGTTCGAGTCCCACTGGATACCCCAAAAGAGAGACGCAGATTCTGTGTCTCTCTTTTTATTTTTCAAAGAAATGTTTACCTTTGCATCGTGATCCCCTAGAGTCCCTGCTCCGGCAAACTTTAGGGTTTAGTCTTTTTAGAGCAGGCTAGTCTTGGATAATTTCCCAGTGACCACCGAAGTCTCCTCCGACACGTTTAATCTTGTTATCTTCCTTAAGTTTTGATATATATTTTTTTACCATTCTCGTGCTAATATCAAGTTCTTCAGCTAATTGAACAATGGTAATTTTGGGATTATTATTCATTAAATCAAGCATCCTCTGGGAACTTGTCTGGGAACTTGTCTGGGAACTTGTCTGGGAACTTGTCTGGGAACCATTTCCAGACCTTATCTGATTTAGATAAAGAGTTAATTCAACCCTATTTGGATCAAATTTCTCACGGATAATAGGTTTTGGCCAGTGGTTTTCTTTCCATCCCTTTAGAATAGTGTCTGCACCACTACCCGCCCTTTCTCCGCCACCGATAAGCAGAAACATTTCCTGAAGAATACTATTACGACAAATACTAGTTCCTCCTTCGTAGTATTGGTCCACAGATATAAGCATTGTGCCTGGATTTACAAACACTAGCTTGTCTGGGTATCTTTCAATCACAACACCATGTAACTCCCCATATCTGGCATGTATCAAAGTGTTGATTATAGCCTCGCGCAGTGCTTTGTGAGCAGGAGTGTCATCAATCCTCTCATCTCCTTCTAGTTTAAATGGAACAGGAAGAGCGGAAACTACTTTAGGGTATACAAGTTTATAGAACTGATACAAATTAGGCTCCCAATAACCATCAGGGTAGAGTCTGTCCGTCCAGCGGATTTCTGGATTGGAACTTAATTTCTCCCTAAAATCAACGAAATATGATGGCATGGCTTTGTGTAGGCCATCCCAGTTTCCAAACATCAGAATGCCCGCTAAAGTGCAACCCTCCCCACCTTTACTCTCATCAATGCGATAACCACCTATCTTTTTGAAGAACTCAAAATCAGAAAGTTCTACCCAAGGATGGTCATCGTGTCTGATATTAAATCTTTGTCGGTACTGTTTTAAGGTGTTACGGTCAATATACTTTTCAAACTTAAATTTATCCAAAACAACATTGTCTAGTGATCGTTTATCAACAGTTGAGTCAGCGAACATCTCCCTCACCTCTTCATCTTGGCATAGGAAGTCGCCTTCATGTCGTCGAACAAAAGTGTGCCCAAAGGGATTGAGTGTAAGATATATTGGCTTCTTTGTGAAGTGAGCTCGAGGAATACGAAAAACTAGAATTTTGCCAGTCCCATAATCCTCCTCCATCACATCTGATGATGTTAAAATACAAGCATTTATCTGTGTCGTATTGTTGACTGAATCCCAAAACTTCTTTTTATAAACGTTTATCTGATCTTCGTTTAATTCATCAAGAACGAATTTGTTGTCCTTTTCCGCGATCCCTAGAACAATAATACCTCCATCGGTATTTGCAAATGCCGAATAGGTCTCCCAGAAACTATGCGGAAAACCGCCTTTCGCGCTCTTGAATTCCACTTCGGTACCTTCTCCCTTCTTGCAAAGGTCTAGAATATGAGCCTTAAAATCTTCCATCGCCTATTTGTTCTCTAAAGCCAGTTAAAAGTGAATGTTTTGAAATTTTGTACTCGCGCGTACCCAATTTACGAGTGGAGGTGATGGGCAGTGGGACGATTGGAGGTGACGCGGTCGTCGGCGAAGCTGAAATAGCAGTCGTCACAAACCACGATATGGTCCAAAAAAGACACGTCAATGGCCTCCAAAGCCTTTTTGATATTGGCGGTTTCTTTGATGTCGGCTTTTCCAGGGCGCGGATTACCGGACGGATGATTATGGACCATGATAACTCCGCTGGCCTTTTTCTCAATAGCCTTTGCCACAATCATCTTCGGATCAATCGTAGTGCTGCTGTATCCTCCGGTGGAAATTTTCTCCTTGCCGATAACATAATTCGCCCGATTCAGCCAAATCACCCAAAACTCCTCATGAGGCAGCCCCTTCAAAAAAGGCAGCATCATATCATAAATCATCTCGGCACCGGTTATGGTTCGCTTATCAATAGTCGATGCCTCGGCGAGAAAACGCCTGCCCAGTTCGAAGGCGGCGGCAAGAGTCACCGCTTTCATTCGCCCGATTCCAGGAATCTCAATCATCTTATCAATGGACATGGACGAAAGATTGTTAAGCGAATTGTCAGCCCTTGCAAGCATCTCTCTGGCGACATCCAGCACATTAGCCTTATCCGTACCACTTCTCAACATGATGGCTATAAGCTCCGCATTGCTGAGGGAAGCGGCTCCCTTAATCAACATTTTTTCCCTCGGACGTTCGTCCGGACTTAAATCATGCAACTTCATATCAAAAACTTTTTCGGGAAAGATATGGCTTTTTGGCATAGAAAACCCTAATTGTGGCATGAGAAACCGCAATTTTACATGAATTTTAACTGAAATTTATGATTTTTAACTGTATACGAATTTTAACTGCTTGATGCCATAAGAAATTCGTACAAGTCTTGGACTATCGATATAGGGTGCCGGTGCGGGTGTAGGTCTTTAAATCGCCGGTATAGACTCCGGAAGTGTCCCTCTCATACCATGTGCTGGTTACTTTGATTGGAATCTCATTCATTGAAGAAGGCATGAGTTGAACTATGGGAATAGACATCATAGCTGCGCCATTTCTGTAACCGGTTGTATCGGTGGCGGTAAGTATATTGCCTTCGCCATGGCCATTATGAGTCAAATGAAAGCGAAGAGTATCCATATCGGCGGTGTCGTCATAGACCAAATTTACCCAATGAGATACCGTGGAATTAAGTTTAAAATTCATCACTACACGCATATTGAGATAACCTCCCGAAAGCCATGCGGTATAAAGATAAATGGCATCATTGCCCAAAGTGTCCGGAGCCTGAGTAAGATAAATTGGGTCCTTGACTAGTGCCTTCTGGTATTTTTTAACGGCGATATCATATCTCTTGTCAGCCGTTTTACTGAGAACATCGAAAGTCACATATGCCCTTTCCATGTCCTTGACGCCCGCCGCATCCTCCACTATGTCATAAGTATTTCCACCATCACCCTTAAAAATGCTGCCGGTGATGCTGCCGATTTCGGTCGTCTCATAAGCCAAAGTGCCGGACTCTTTAGAACATTCGGCAATAAGGACAATGCTTAAAAGTATGTAAATTAAATATCTAGCTTTCATCGACTGACTTTCTTTTTGTATTTGGAAGGGTGGCAAAGAATCTGGATATCAACCCCATCCACCTTATAGCCTCTGAACTTACGATGGCTCAAACGGCTATTTATCATATCCATTAACTCGTTGTCCTCCAAATCTTTAAACTCATTGTTGACGGTGTCATAAAGATGGAGATGGCAATGTGTATTTACATCGAAATACATCTTATTGCCCATACTGAGACGATGCTCATAAGCACCCAGCAAAGCCATGGAAGTGAGAATATTGTAGACCGAGGCCACTGTTACCTTCACTTCTCCCTTGGCGGAAATACTCTCCGCCACCATATCCGCGCTGGCATGCCCCATTTCCAACATGGCTTCATGAACCGCCATTCTTTGTTTGGTGGCTTTCAACGAGTTCTTTTTCAAGAAATTCTTGAACTCGTCCATTGTCATCGGGGTGTTGGATATGCGCATAAATTGTCTTCCTATTTTTGCAAAGATACATTTTTTTCAAGATATTTGCATTTTATACCGACAACAGCGAATAGAAATATGTCAGAAAAAGTAAGATTGCTTATAATAGGTTCGGGACCTGCGGGTTATACCTCTGCGATATATGCCTGTAGAGCGGCCCTGAATCCTGTTTTGTATGAGGGTTTGGAGCCAGGAGGACAGCTCACGACAACTACCATCGTAGAGAATTTTCCAGGCTTTGAGAATGGCGTGGACGCTAATCAGTTGATGGATTCCATGAAGAAGCAGGCGGTGCGTTTCGGCGCTGACGTCCGCAGAGGCAGGATCAAAACCATCGACCTTAGCGAAAGACCATTCAAGGCGATTGATGACAAGGGCAATGAAATCGAGGCGAATTCCGTAATCGTTGCCACCGGAGCCACCGCGAAGTACCTTGGACTGCCCTCAGAGCAGCAATTCCGTGGCATGGGAGTATCAGCCTGCGCCACTTGCGATGGCTTTTTCTATCGCAAAAAAACTGTTGCCGTGGTAGGCGGAGGCGATAGCGCATGCGAGGAAGCTACATATTTGGCTCAACTTTGCGCCAAGGTCTATATGATAGTGCGTAGAGATGTTTTCCGTGCTTCCAAGGCCATGCAGGACAAGGTTTTCGCAACTCCGAATATCGAGATTCTGTGGGGCTGCAACACTCAGGAAGTGCTTGGCGACGTCAATGGCGTCACCGGTGTCCGTCTCAAAAAGACCAATGGCGAGGTTTTTGATATCAAGGTGGACGGATTCTTTCTGGGCATCGGCCATCACCCCAATTCCGAACTCGTGAGTGAGTGGGTTTCCACCGATGAAAACGGATACATAATCACCGAAGGCAAAACCACAGCCACTAACGTGGAAGGCGTTTTTGCCGCTGGAGATGTGCAGGATCCACGTTATAGACAGGCCATTACCGCAGCGGCTTCAGGTTGTAGAGCGGCTATGGATGCTGAGAAATTCTTGATTGAAAAAGGTGAATAAGTTATATAGTATGAGAATATTCAAAATCGCTATTACGGCTCTTGCAGCTATGCTGCTTGCTTCGTCTTGCGCTTCCCGCTATGATGAATTGCTTGCCAGCAACGATGTGGATGAGATGTACAAGGGAGCCTTCGATTATTTTAATGCCGGAAAATATCAGAAAGCCGCCAGTCTTTTCGAAGCCTTGGCCGTTTATACCAATGGTACCGCTAAAGATGATACAGTGCAGTATTATTGGGGCTTGAGCAACTATAAATACAAGGATTTTATCACGGCTGAGACCAACTTCAAGAGATTCATAGAGACTTATCCCCAGAGCCCTTTCACGGATGAGGCAAAGTTCTATAGAATCGATTGCTTATATCGCCAGACCGAGAGATACGAACTCGATCAGGTGCCAACCTACACGGCAATGGCGGCCATCGATCAGTATATGAGGGAAAGCCCGAATAGTGACTATAAGAACGAATGCCGCGTGATGCGTCTCGACCTCAGCAATCGTCTAGACAGGAAGGCATATGAGTCTGCGAAGCTCTATTACAAAATGGAGGACTACAAGGCAGCCAGAGTCGCTTTTAAGAACATCTTGAAAGACAATGCGGACAATATCTATAGGGAGGACATTCTCTACTATATCGGAAAATCATCATACAAATACGCCCAGTTGAGTGTAAAATCGAAGCAGAAGGATCGTTATCTTACCTTTATCGACGATTATCTCAACTTCGTGGGAGAATTTCCCGATTCGAAATATCGTCCCGAAATGGAGTCTCTTTATGCCAAGTCACAGAAGTTCTTGGGCCGTTACAACGGAAGCGAGGAACTTCTAAACCAGAAGGAAGAGGACTTCGAAAAGGCTCGCAAGGCAGCCGAAAAAGCGGAAGCTAAAAAATCGAAATAAAAATTTTGAAACTTTCATGAAACTGCCGTCGTATTTATAATGTAAGGCATAGAAAGTTAAAAAACGAAATATATCATGGACAGGAAAAAAGTACCTACCAACACTATCACCCGCGACGTTAAAGACCTCGCGGCTCCTACTGGAAACATTTATGAATCAGTAGTTATCCTTTACAAGAGAGCGAATCAGATTGCAGCCATGGAGAAAAAAGAGCTCAACAAGAAACTTGAGGACTTCAAGAATGAGCGCGACACCATGGACGAGGTATTCGAGAATAGGGAACAGATAGAAATCTCCAAATACTACGAGAGGCAGCCTAAGCCAGGTCTAGTGGCTATCGAAGAATTCGAGGAAGGCGAACTCTACTATCGTATGGCAAAACAGGAGGACGACTCCGAGTAGTTATGCTCCGTTCGCTTCAAGTAAAGAATTATGTACTTATAGACTCGTTGGACATTGAGTTTCCGGCGGGTCTTGTTATTATAACCGGTCAAACAGGTGCCGGTAAGTCGATTCTGCTTGGGGCGATTTCTTTGTCTTTGGGTGCCAAGGCTGATGCCTCCATGGTGGGGGATTCTGCTGATAATTGCGTGGTCGAGGCCGTTTTTGATATGGCTGCTAATCCCGAAGCGGAAGAACTTCTGGAGGAGGCCGGCTTGGAAAAGCCCGAGGATAATCTTCTGACAATCAGGCGAGTGCTTTCTAAATCTGGTCGATCCAGATCTTTTATCAATGATGAGCCGGTGCAGGTTGGCATCCTCTCGAGACTATCTAAATATCTGATTGATATTCATTCTCAGAATGAAACTGCCATACTTTCGGATGCCAAATTCCAACTTTCTCTTCTGGATTATTATGCCGGCAATGGCGAATTGCTCGATCAAAGTTCTGAACTATTTTCCAAACTTCGTGCGGAGGAAAAAGAACTTACGGACCTTCGCCAGAGGCTTGACAACATAGATAGGGAAAAGGAATTTAATGAGACGGCATACAGAAAACTGGTAGAGGCGAATTTAAGTGATGGCGAAATGGAAGAACTTGAAGATGAACTCAAGCTTCTTTCCAATGCCGAGGATATAAAAAGTGGGCTGAGACATATCCAAGACCTATTTTCTCCCGAAGAGGGCACACCAATCACTTCCGCGCTGAAGGAGTCGCAGCGTCTGCTTGACAAGGTTTCATCCTATATTCCAAATGCTTCCAAATTGTCCGAGCGCATGGAGTCCGCAAGGCTTGAACTCGATGATATTCTTGCCGAAGTTGATGATATGGAGTCTCGTGTGGATGTGTCGGAATCTCGTTTGGAGGCCGTTGAGGAACGCATCGCTCTTATTCACTCTTTGCTAAAGAGACATGATTGCTCAACCGAAGCCGAATTAATTGCTGAGCGTGATAGGCTTGCCGGCTTGGTTCTGGATTCCGATTCATTGGAGGTGAGGGTTTCAGACCTTGAAAAGGCAATAGCGAAAGATACCAAGGCATTGGACAAAATATGCCAATCTTTGCATGCCGCTAGATTATCTGCTTTGGATGATTTCGCCCTTTCAGTGCATTCTACGCTGACTTCTCTCGAACTTCCGGATTCTAAATTCAAAGTCGAATTGTCGGATGCCCCGCTTTCCGCTTCCGGCAAAGATAAAGTGGCTTTCCTATTCTCCGCTACCGGCGGGGCGCTGGCCGATGTCGCCAAATGTGCTTCCGGAGGTGAAAGGTCTCGTATTATGTTGAGCCTTAAGGCTATGATGGCTAAGTTTACTGCCATGCCCGCCATGATTTTCGATGAAATCGATACGGGCGTTTCCGGTAGTGCTGCCGATAGCATGGGATCCGTAATCTGCGATATGGGCAAAGACATGCAGGTCTTCGCAATAACTCATCTTCCGCAGGTTGCCGCCAAGGGCGATGCGCATTATCTTGTCTCCAAGGAAAATATCAATGGCAGGGGAGTGACGACAATCCACCGTATAACCGGCCAGGACCGCATCATGGAGATCGCTCGCATGCTTAGCGGCTCATCCATAACCCCTCAGGCGATAGAAAATGCAAAAGCCCTTTTAGAGAGCTCGGCTCTCTAAAAGCTCTTCGAGATATCGTACCCCCAGTCTGCTAACGCAGACAGCCCCGAGGGGCATGCCGCCTACGCTACGCCTTCGGCGGGCGGCTCTCAGGGCATCGCATCGCTCGCCCTTTCGCCGCGGCGTCTCGAGACGCCTTGGTGATTCTATGAGCTCTTAGGGCGAAGGTTCGTGAGGCATTGCCAACCGGCGAATTGTTATTGAAATAAAAAAGCTGACTCGAAGGAGCCAGCTTTAATTTTATCTTGCGGGAACTATTCGATAATCGGAATAGTAGATGACACGTCGAATGCCTTGGTTCACGAGACCATCGCCATCCTTCTTGAAAGCGAAATTGCATTGCAAACCCTCATATTCCTTAGCCCCAGGAAGCTTCTTCATCCACTTGCTACCCTTCTCGGCAACGGCGGAAATGAAATAAGTCGCCACATCATAACCCTGATAAGAGAACTGAGTAGGCTCGGAATTAAACAACGCCCTGTAGCTCTTCAGGAACTTCTTCACCCTCGCATTCTCATAATCAATGAAATAAGAAAGAGAAGCATGAAGATTGAGCTTATGCAAACTCTCCACCTCAATGGAATTGAAAGACCTAATCTTAGAACCAGAATAGATAACGATATCCTTCCTCTGGTTAGCCAGAATTAGATTTCTCACCATATCGCATACGAAAGGCTCCCTATCAGAAGCAACAATGATTCTATTGACACCATCACCCATGAACTCCTCCATGGTCTGAGCAATACCCTTGCTCTCCAAAAGACTATAATTCAAAGGAACATAATCCAAGCCTTCCTCATCGAGGAACTCCTTCACCATATCCTTGATGGACGCATCCTCAGCCGAAGTCTCGGAAATAACTATAACCTTATCATTACGCCTCAAATCCTTGTGCACCCACTTAACGAGGTCCTTGTACTGAGCCGAAGTGGGAGCGGGAGCATGAACCAAGATCTCATGATTCTTAACCATATTCGCACCCTTAGGATCGAGAGGGGAGACAACGGGAGTCTTGGCGAGAGAATCAAGTTTAAGCACCTTGGCCAAATCCTCAGGACTAACGGGACCTATGGTAAGGTCCGCCTTCCTAAGCTTCTCCTCCGAAACAGGGATAGTGCCACCTGCAACATCATAAACATCCAAATTGGTGCTTATGGTCTTGACATTGGCCAAATCCTTCACCGCCAACAAAACACCGCAATAGAAATCCATGTTGGTGCCGCTAGGCTTAGCCTTAGCATTGAGAGGAAGCATAAGAATAGCATCTACGGTAGACTTCTTCTCGAAAACGGGCCTTGTATCAACCTCCTCCTTCTTTTCCTCAACAACTACGGGCTCCTCCACTGGCTTTTCCTCAGCGGGAGCGGTAGTGGAAGGCATCTTGATATTGGAAGGGTCACGAGGAATCTTAAGCTTTGTCCTATTCTTCACCCTCTTGGATGTAAGACCATTGTATTCCATAAGATCCTCGGTGGTCATGCCATATTTGGCTGCAATATCGTCAAGACTCTCATACCACTTAACAACATGAATGGTATAATCATCCTCTGAAGGCTCTTGACGATTCTCGGTTGAAACTCTGGAAGTCTTTTCGAGACGTTTATTCCTCTCCTTGTTAACCTCGTCCGAAGTCGGAATGTCCTCAAGGGCGATTTCCTTAGTGCCCTTTTTGGTGACCTTCTGATCATCCTTGGAAGGAACATTGCCGGTAGCGGATTCAGTAGGAATAAGAATCAAAGAACCCTTTTTAAGTCCCTGATTCTTAAGGTCCTGTTCCGGATTGGCGTCGCAGATATCGTCTATCGTGACACCGTAGGCTTTAGCAATGGAGAACAGAGTCTGCTTCTCCTGGACAAGGTGGGAATAGTACACCTTTCCGTCACGACCCCTCACCTTCTCGGCGGAAACGGTCACGGCGGTCTGAGTGTACTCCTGCGCCAGCGCGACACCGAATGACATCGTGCACAGAAGTGTCGTCAGAAGAAGTAATCTGTGTCTCATGATTATTTGCTGCTGTTATTCTCGGTAGCTTTGTTCTTTACGTACTCCTCGTTGAGCTTGGTGATAACGTCCTCAGTGATGTCGAGAGCGCCTTCGCCGGTAACTACGGGGCTAGGGAAGATGTCACCCTGAGTGGTGAGGATAAGAGCATACTGATGCTCCTCGTTGTACTTGTCGATGAAAGTCTTGATGGCGTCGCCAATCTGATTCATCATGACAGTCTGCTCCTCATTGATCTCCTGCTCCTTCTGAGCGGCATACCTCTGGAAATCTTCCTGCTGCTGCTGGAGTTTCTGGCTCTGAACCTGAGCTACTGAATTGGTGATGAGACCTTTGTTGATCTTGTCCTGGAATGAGTTGTAATCGCTCTGAAGCTTGTTGCCACGTCTGGTGACTTCCTGATTGATGCTCTGAACCTTTGACTCAACGGCTGAACGAAGCTCGTTTGCCATGTCATAGTCCTGGAGTACACGGTCAAGATTGAAATAAACGATGGAACCTTTGCCAACTTCGGCGGCAGTGCCGTCAGTAGCTACGGGAGCTGCGGTTTTCTTACCGGAAGTAAGCTGGACAATGCCAAGAGCGGCGACAGCAACCAAGGCTATCACGCTGAGAATAAGAGATGTGTTCTTCATTTTATAATTGTGTTTATTTTTGTCACGAATTGCAAAGATACTCAAAAAAACTTAATATCCTTCAATTTATCTCCATCAAAGAAGATGAGTCTCTTTGAGATAGGCTTTTACGGTGTTTTCCAGCCCCATATAAATTGCATCGCAAATAATGGCATGGCCAATTGAAACCTCGTCAGTCCATGGAATATTTTCTATGAAATAGCGAAGATTATCAAGATTGAGGTCATGTCCCGCGTTGAGCCCTAGACCGCAAGCGCGAGCGGCTTTAGCGGCAGCGAGATATGGAGCAAGAGCGGCTGCGTGGCCTGCGCTGAAATTGGCGGCGTAATCGGCGGTGTAAAGCTCCACTCTATCCGCACCGCACTCAGCGGCACCTTCCACCATTGCCGGATCAGGATCCACGAAAATGGACACTCTTATTCCGCTGGCCTTGAATTTCTTACAAATATCGGTCAAGAAATCTCTATTAGCGATTGTGTCCCAGCCGGCATTGGAAGTAATGGCGTTGGCGGCATCGGGCACAAGGGTAACTTGGTCTGGCACAACTTCAAGCACCAAATCGGTAAAAGAAGGGATGGGATTGCCTTCAATATTGAATTCGGTCTTCAAAATAGGGCGCAAAAGCCTTACATCGGAATAACGAATATGTCTCTCATCAGGCCTGGGATGCACGGTTATACCCTCGGCACCAAAGCCTTCAATATCCAACGCGGCTTTTTCCACGTCGGGCATATTGCCTCCCCTCGCATTGCGCAGAGTGGCAATCTTATTTATGTTTACGCTTAATCGTGTCATACGGCAAAAGTAGTCATTTATGCGGAAAACACAATGATAATTGGCCTTTCATTTGTCTCAAAGTCTTGATTTTGGGGTTAGTTGTTTTTTTCTTCGCCGAAAAGAGTTACTTTTGCAAGTTGGTAAAGAGTAGATTTTCATAGTAAGAGGGCCAAGTGCTTTCTAAAAATTTTACTGGAATGAAAATAGGATACATTATAGTCAACGAGTCCCTTAAAAAAGACAAAAAATTTCTCAAACTCGTAAAGCAGCTTGAGGGGGCCTCATATGAATTATATGAGATAAAATCGAAGGCGGACATACGTCCTGAGACTGATTTGGCAATGAGCATTGGAGGAGATGGAACCTTCCTTACCGCCGCTCAGCTCGTTTCAGACGTGGGTATTCCTATTATGGGCGTGAATTTCGGACGCCTCGGTTTCTTGTCCGAGAATACTCCCGATGCCGTTCTTCCGGCCCTCATGGAAGGCGACTTCTCGATTGAATATACCGATATGCTGAATGCTACGGTGAGAGGCAAAAATGCCCGCAAAGACATAGGCCTTCTCCCTTATGCCGTCAATGATATCGCCATCCATCGAATCGGTGGTTCCGTCTTGGGTATAAATGTGGCTATCAATGGCGTAGCGCTTCCTACTTATTGGGCCGATGGTCTAATCGTGGCAACCTCTTCCGGAAGCACCGCATATTCGCTCAGCGTAGGCGGCCCTATCTGCATGCCTGGCGCCAAAGTCTTGATTATCACTCCTATAGCTCCGCACAACTTGAATGTTCGCCCTCTGGTAGTGCCGGATAATAGCAAAATTTCCATATCAATCGAGGCTCGAGATGAGAAAGCCACGCTTACCATGGACAACAAAACCGTGGAGATAGATTCGTCATGGACGGTCGAAGTAGCAGTGGCACAGTTTTCGCTGAAACGTATCCGTCTCGCTGATTCAGAATTCGTCAAAGCTCTTACCAGTAAGCTCTTCTGGGGCGAGGACATCAGAAACAATAGCATTTAGGATGGATAAAAAGATACCTGCGCACGTTTCCATTATCATGGACGGAAACGGCCGCTGGGCACAGGCTCAGGGAAAAGAAAGGATATATGGGCATATGCATGGCGTGGAAAGCGTGCGTGCCGTGCTCACAACTTGTGCCGAGGAAGGGGTGAAATATCTTTCACTCTACGCTTTTTCAGAGGAAAATTGGAATAGGCCCACGAAGGAAGTCGAATATCTCATGGGGCTTATGATGGAATCCATGCTCAAAGAGGTGGATGGTTTCATGTCCAATGGCGTTCGCTTCTTGGTAAGAGGCAATCTCGGCAGAATCAGCGACTCATTGCGCAAAACAATCAAAGAAATAGAGGATCGCACGGCGGCCAATACCACCATCACGCTAATCATTTTCTTGAGCTATAGCGGACAGTGGGACATACTCCAAGCGGCCAAGAGAATAGCGGCAGACCATCCTGAAGGCTTGGATAACATCACCGCAGAAGACTTCTCACACTATTTGGTGACAGACGGCATTCCAGACCCCGACCTTATAATAAGGACATCCGGAGAGCAGAGAATAAGCAACTATTTGCTATGGCAGGGTGCCTATTCTGAATTTTATTTTACCGATGTTTTGTGGCCGGATTTCCGCAAAGAAGAGTGTCTTAAGGCTTTGGAAGAGTATTCCCGCAGAGACCGCCGATATGGTAAAGTGAAATGATAATGTAAGAAGGCGAGTGTTAAATTGATATTTTTACTATCTTTGCAAGATACAAATTTGATAAGATGAGATTTGAAAGGTTATTCTGTGTATTTGTCGCACTGCTCTTTGGGGCAGGCGCTTTTGCGCAGACCACTATAGATTACAACAATCCTCAGAAATATAAAGTCGGTGGGGTTCGTGTTGAAGGTAACACTTATTTGGCAGAAAAGCAGATAGTTCAGCTTTCCGGTTTGCATAAAGGCGCGGAAGTTACAATTCCTGGTGATCAGGTGTCTGCCATTATCAATAGGCTATGGCTCCAGAAGTATTTTGAGGATGTAGCCGTGTCAATTGACCATTTTTCCGCAGATAGGGATAGTGTCTATTTCTTGATTAGCATCAAGGAGCGTCCAAGGGTTTCCATGTGGACATTCTCTGGCATCAAGAACGGCGATAAGAAAGATTTGCAGGAGAGATTGAATCTTCGTAGAGGTGGTGAGTATTCTGAATATGTGGAGAAGACCTCCATTGATATTATCAAGCGTTTCTACAAAGAAAAGGGCTTCCTCAATGTAGCCGTGACTCCGCAGGTGAAGAAGGACACGGTGGTAAAAAACGCCATCAGAGTCAACTTTGACATAGATAAGGGAGCAAAAGTCAAGATTAGAGATATCAACTTCATCGGCAGAACTGACGACTTGAGTGAGTTCAAGCTCGCACGTTCCATGAAGAAGACCAAATCAAATAAGATTTACAACTTCTTCAAGAGCAAAAAGTTCAATGAGAAGGAGTATCCTACCGACAAAAAAGACCTTATAAGCGCCTACAACGAGGCTGGTTATAGGGATGCGCGTCTTATCAAAGATTCCATTTATTATGTTGAGCCCAATCGTTTGGGTATCGATTTGGACGTAGATCCAGGTAAGAAATATTATTTCAGAAATATCACATGGACAGGTAACTCCGTCTATGATTCCGAGCAGCTGAATTCCATTTTGAAGATAAACAAGGGTGATGTCTATGATGTAGTTACCATGCAGAAGAGACTCACCGGTGGCGGCAAGCAGAACGAGACCGATGTATCGAAGGTTTATCGTGATGCTGGTTATCTATTCTTCAATGTGCAGCCGGTTGAAATTGCCGTAGAAGGGGATTCAGTGGATGTTGAGATGCGTATCGTTGAGGGTAAGCAGGCGACCATCAATAATGTAATCATCAATGGTAATAGCCTTACCAACGAGAAGGTTGTACGTCGTCAGATTTTTACTCGCCCTGGCTATTTGTTCAGCCAGTCCGATTTCGAGCGTTCAGTTCGTGAAATTGCATCCCTCGGTCAGTTCGACCCTGAGGCCATCATGAGCCCAGAGGGTTATTCCATCATTCCTGATCAGAATAACAACACCGTAGATATTACTTACAACGTCACGGAGAAACCTTCCAGCCAGTTGGAACTTTCCGGAGGTTGGGGTGGTAATACCTTCGTTGCGACCGCCGGTGTATCCTTCAATAACTTCTCTACAAGGCGTATGTTCGAGAAGGGGGCTTGGAGGCCTGTACCGCTTGGAGACGCGCAGAGCCTTTCTTTCCGTTTCCAGACCAGTGGTACATACTACACGGCTTTGTCGGCTAGCTTTACCGAGCCTTGGCTCTTTGGTAAGAAACCTACCTCGCTTTCTTTGGCGCTTTATTTCACTCGTCAGACCGACTCATATTTGGCTTGGAACATTCTTAGCCACAATAGGGAAATGCAGGTTTATGGTTTCTCAGCCGGCTTAGGTAATCGTCTGAAATGGCCTGACAACTATTTCGTACTTTACAATCAGTTGAGCTGGCAGACATATAATCTTAGGAACTGGTATTCCAACTCATTTATATTTAATGATGGTATTTCTCACAACTTGAGCTATACCCTCAGTTTGACCAGAAATTCCACCGACCAGATTATTTACCCTCGTTCAGGTCAGGATATTTCACTTTCAGTATCTTTGACACCTCCTTATTCTTTGTTCAGGAAGTATACATATGATGCTAATGGCAATAAGGTGAATGTGGATAGCTGGAGGGATGTAAATTATGATGATTGGACCGCAGCTAACAGATATAAATGGATTGAGTATCACAAGTGGTCATTCAAGGCTAATTTCTATCAGAAACTTGTAGGTGACTTGGTACTCAGAACAAGGGCTCAGTTCGGTTATCTGGGTTACTACAACCGTAATTGGGGCTATTCTCCTTTTGAGAACTTCCTCGTCGGTGGTGACGGTATGTCCGGTTATTATAGCTATGGTACCGAAATCGTCGCTCTTAGAGGTTACGAGAATTACTCGTTGACTCCGACTAAGTATTCGAAGTATAATTCTTCAGGATATACATATGCCGGTAACGTATACGATAAGTTCACCCTTGAGTTAAGATATCCTCTTATTCTTCAGCCTCAGTCTACTATTTTCGCTTTGGCTTTCTTGGAGGGCGGTAATGCATGGTCAGATATCAGGCAGTTCAATCCTTTCCAGATTAAGAGGTCCGCGGGTGTCGGTGTCAGGATTTATTTGTCCGTAATCGGTATGCTCGGTATTGACTGGGGTTATGGTTTCGACGATTCCACAAATGGTGGTAGTCACTTCCATTTCGTCATAGGTCAGGAGTTCTAATGGGCGCTTGGTCTGAATTTTGAAAAGAGATGTAACGGTGCTTGCACCGATAGGTAGAAAATTATAAATAAAAAATTTTTATAGTATGAAAAAATTCATTCTTATTGCCGCAGCGGCAATGTTGACCCTTTCTGCTTCAGCGCAGAATCTTAAATTCGCTCATGTCAACTACTCAGAGCTTGTACAACTATGTCCTGAGGCCGACCAGGCTAGGGCTAAACTCAATGCTCAGACCAAGGAATTCGATGAGACATACCAGGGCATGGTATCTGAATTCAATACAAAGTATGAGCAGTATATGCAGAAGAGCTCTACTTGGACTGCTTCCGTAAAGGAAAGCAAAGAGAAAGAGCTTACCGAGATCCAGCAGAGGATCAATGAGTTCCAGCAGACCGCTCAGACCGAGCTTTCTCAGAGCCAGACCGAGCTTATGGCTCCTATCCAGCAGAAGGTTATGGATACCATTACCAAACTTGCTAAGGATGGCGGTTATGTTTATGTTTTCGATCAGCCTTCTCTCGTTTATGTAAACAGCTCTCTCAGCACCGATCTTACTCCTGCTGCTCGTACCGCTCTCGGCATCAAGCCTGGACGTACTCTTGAGTCTCTCCAGAAGGAGCTTGCAGCTCAGCAGCAGTAATATAAATTACGAAATTTAATCAGCCGACGGATTTCCGTCGGCTTTTTTTGTTAAAAAGGAGTAATTTGTACGAAATTTATATTTGTGAGACGTTTTTTATTATTAAATTTGTAGTGCCGAATGTGAACAACATTTGAGTTTAATTTACATAATACACTAAAACAAATTTCGTAAGATGAAAACATCAGAAATTATGGCGAAACTCCAGGCCAAGTATCCTCTGGAGAAAGAGTATCTTCAGGCTGTTCAGGAGGTTTTGGAGTCTATCGAGGATGTCTACAACCAGCATCCGGAATTCGAGAAGGCTAAGATTGTTGAACGCATGGTAGAGCCTGATCGTATTTTCACTTTCCGTGTAACATGGATCGACGACAAAGGTGAGGTACAGACCAACCTTGGCTACCGTATCCAGTTCAACAGCGCCATAGGTCCCTACAAGGGCGGTCTTCGTTTCCACAAGGCTGTAACCCCTTCAATGCTCAAATTCCTCGGATTCGAGCAGACTTTCAAGAACGCTCTTACCACACTCCCTATGGGTGGTGCGAAAGGTGGATCTGATTTCGACCCCGTTGGCAAATCCAATGATGAAATCATGCGTTTCTGCCAGGCCTTCATGCTTGAGCTTTGGAACTGCATAGGTCCTGACCAGGATATCCCTGCAGGTGACGTTGGTGTTGGTGGCCGTGAAATCGGTTATCTCTACGGAATGTATAAGAAACTCGCTCGTCAGTACAATACAGGTGTTCTTACCGGAAAAGGCAGCACTTGGGGTGGTTCTATCCTTCGTCCTGAGGCTACAGGTTTCGGTGCCCTCTATTTCACTCAGCACCTTCTCAAGAAGGCAGGCAAGAGCATTGAGGGTAAGAAAGTGGCTCTCTCCGGCTTTGGTAATGTAGCATGGGGTGCCGCTACAAAGGCTACTCAGCTCGGTGCAAAGGTTGTTGCTATCTCAGGTCCTGATGGCGTTTGCCATATTCCTGACGGCATTACCCCCGAAATGATTGACTATATGCTTGAGATGCGTGCTTCCAACCGCAACAAAGTTGAGGATATGGCTACCAAGTTCCCTGGCAAGGCTGTATTCACTCCTGGAAAGAAAGCTTGGAGCATCCCTGTAGATATTGCTCTTCCTTGCGCATTCCAGAATGAGCTTAGCGAGGATGATGCTAAGGAGCTTAAGGCTAATGGTTGCTGGTGCTGCTGCGAGGTATCCAACATGGGATGCCAGCCTGGCGCTATCCACTATTTCCAGAACAATGGCGTTCTCTTCGCTCCTGGTAAAGCCGTTAACGCTGGTGGCGTAGCTACTTCCGGTCTTGAAATGACTCAGAATGCCAGCCATATCAGCTGGTCAGCTCAGGAAGTTGATGACAAACTCCATTTCATCATGGAGAGCATCCACGAGCAGTGCGTTAAATACGGCACGAAGCCCGATGGCACCGTAGATTATGTGAAGGGTGCTAACATCGCAGGCTTTATGAAAGTTGCTCAGGCCATGCTTGAGCAGGGTACTATCTAAAAATCTTCTTCAAAACAAGCCGGAGAACATCAAAAAATGGTGCTCTCCGGTTTTTTATTTCATCATAATTGTCTAAATTTGCAGACTTGTAGCAAAATACACTTTCAATTGAAATAGTTATAATTTGCATTTTATAAAACCTTTATGGCCGAAAAAAAGATTAATGTGAAGTATTGTATCCTGCTTCCTATCGTGTTGCTGGTTACACTCTTCTTGTGGGCTGTGCCCACGAGCTTCTATGGGATTGACGCTCTTACGCCTGTCCAGCAAAGGGTGATCGCCCTTTTTGTCTTTGCGGCTCTGATGTGGATGTTCGAGATTATCCCGAACTGGACCACCTCTCTGCTTGTTATTGTTATCGCTCTACTGACCGTATCTAACAAGGGTATAACTTTCTTCTGCAACCCTGACTCTGGTCAACTCGTTAACTACAAGGACCTCATGGCGGCATTCGCCGACCCTACCATCATGCTTTTCCTTGGTGGATTCGTCCTTGCGATTATTGCTGAAAAGTATGGTATTGACGTAACCCTAGCCCGTTTCCTTCTGAAATTCTTCGGTACAAAGCCGAAGATGGTGCTTTTGGGTTTCCTCATCGTAATATCCGTGTTCTCAATGTTCATGAGCAACACCGCCACCGCTGCCATGATGCTTGGCTTCTTGGCTCCTGTGCTCGCTGCTCTTCCTAGTGATGATAAGGGTAGGGTAGGACTTGCTCTAGCGATTCCTGTAGCCGCTAACCTTGGTGGTATCGGTACCCCTATCGGTACTCCTCCTAATGCTACCGCCGTACGTTTCCTTTCCGAGGCCGGTTGCGAGGTTTCATTCATGAGTTGGATGGTAAGGATGGTTCCCTATGTAATCATTATGATTTTGCTTGCATGGTTCATCCTTGGCGTATTCTTCCCCTTCAAGAGTAAAGAGGTGAAGATTGAAATCCCTAAGCATGAAGGTAAGAAAACTTGGAGAGAGTATCTCGCATGGACAGTATTCCTTGGTACCATCCTTCTTTGGATGACCGAGAAACTTCACGGAATCAACTCCAATATCGTAGCTCTTATTCCTCTCGGTATTTTCACCGCTACCGGTCTCTTTACCAAAGAGGATATCAAGGAAATCAACTGGAGCGTTCTATGGTTGGTAGCCGGTGGTTTCGCCCTAGGTACAGCTCTTCAGGGCACCGGACTTGCCAAGACGCTTATCAACGCAATACCTTTCGGATCAATGTCCGTAGTATTGGTATTTATCGTCGCAGGTTTGGTCTGCTACTTCCTCTCCAACTTCATCAGCAACTCCGCCACCGCGGCTTTGCTTATCCCTATTTTGATTGTAGTTGCTGAAGGTATGGCTGACCCTGCCGCTGCCAACAATGCGACTTTCCTCGCACTCGGCGGTACTCAGGCTATGATCGTATTCATAGCAATCTGCGCCTCCCTGGCTATGCTTTTCCCTATCTCCACCCCTCCGAATGCTATCGCATCTTCAACCGGTTTGGTAGAGACCAAGGATATGGCGAAGGTCGGAATCATTGTAGGTGTCGTTGGTTTTATCCTCGGATACTTCTGGCTCACCACTCTATTCCCTTTCAAATAGCCATTTGAATAGATGAAACATAGCCCCTTCCCCCTCGGGGAAGGGCTTGTTGCCCTATAAGGCCTCCAAAAGCGGGGCTTCGCGAATTACGAAACTTAAATTATCAACAATGAGAAAAAATATTTTGGTTATTCTGACGGCAGCCCTTTTAATCCCGTCAGTCGCTCTTAGAGCAGATGACAAAGAGTCAAAGATCAAGTTGAAACCCTACGGATTCTTCCGTAGCTATGCATTCTATGACACCAGAGCTACCAAGTCTCTGACGGAAGATCTCTTCTTCTTTGTGCCCTTGGACAAGAATGTTTCATCAGTTTCCGGCAATGATATGAATGCCGTTGGTACATGGGGATATCAAGTTCTGACCTCTCGTGTTGGACTTGATGTATCAGGTTTCCACTACCAGGGCATGAGAGTCACAGGTAAAATGGAAGCGGATTTCTACTGCCTCAATTCTGGTGGTAATACCGGTACCTTGAGGATGCGTCAGGCTTATATCAATCTCTTTTGGGACGAAAGAGGCGCGGAAGGCAAGACCGACTTCAGCCTCAAGATTGGACAGACATGGCATCCTATGGCAGCCGACATGGCTCATGTAATTGACCTTGAGACAGCGACTCCTTTCAGCCCCTTCAATCGTAGCGCTCAGCTCATGTTCGATGCTACCTATGACAAGCAGATCACCCTCACCGCTGGTCTCCTCTCCCATATGCAGTTTCGTTCAAATGGCCCTGCCGGTTCTACCAACAAGTATCAGCGTCATGCGATTCCTGAGATCTATGTGGGACTTAGCTACAAGACTGGTGGCGCTCTCATGAGAGTTGGTGCCAGCATCAACAGCATTCGCCCTCATTATGGATATGAGGCCTCAACCGGCAAGAAGTATAACGAGTGGTTGACCACCGTTACTCCTTTCGCTTACGCTCAGTATACCCACGGTCTATTCCAGATCAAGGCCAAGACCACTTATGCTCAGGCTGCTGAGTACATGCAGATGAATAGTGGTTATGCTGTGACTGGTCTCAAGAGCGATGGTATCTCCAACGAGTATTCTCCTATCCGTTCAAGCGTATCTTGCTTGTCTGCTTCTTATGGAAAGAAATGGCAGGTTATGGGTATGGTAGGCTACATGAAGTCCTTCGGTTGCGCCAAGGAAGTTACCGGCGATATCTATTTCAGCGGTAACGGCTACGCCAATATCAACCAGATGGTGAAGGTTGCTCCTACCGTCCTTTATAATATGGGTAAATTGCAGTTCGCATTTGAGTACGAGCTCTGCACCGTACAGTATGGAGACCTGAATACCAAGGCTTTGGCTACCGATAACCTTCATTGGGTAACCAATAACAGGTTCCTTTTCATGACTAAATTCAGCTTCTAACGAAGAAGTTCATTAAAATTTTAGATTAGAATAATTCTAAATTGGCCGGTTGTTGAAAAATGACTGGCCAATTTTGTATTATATATGATTATCAGGACATTACAAAGTTGTTACATGAATGTTGATAACTTTTCTTTATAATTTTGTTTGAATCTATATTCTGATTCTTTAAATTTGTCTTCGGCAATTCGGGCTACCCCGCCGGCAGTCCGAATCCTTTTTACCCCCTTTGCCAGGGATGTAGTAACGTGTAAACCCTAAAATAACTTTAACAATGGACGTAAGGAAAACAAATGGTTCCTACGAGGAGTTCGATAAGGAAAAATTGATGAGAGGTATTCGCGAGGCCTATCGTGGCGCCGGTCAGAAATGCCCTGAAGAGGTTGTGGTTTCCATTACCGATAATCTATATATTTATGATAAGATTTCCAGCCAGGAAATCCGACGTCAGGTTGTGGATTCCCTCATGTCCATCAATAAGAAGGCGGCTCTCGAATATATTGAGCGCTTCGATGCAGGTATCGACCTTCGCAAGAAGAGAGACTTCATTCGCGACTATATCAAGGCTTCCAATGCCGCCACAGGTTCCAAGTTTGACGCTAATGCCAATGTTACTCGCAAGAATATCGTGACATTGGGTCAGGAACTATATAAGGAGAATAATATCAAGCAGAACCGCTATATCATGTGCGATAAGATTAAATCGCTCTATAGCCGTTCGCTTGCTGACCAATATCTCGCTGATTTGTCAGACCATACTCTCTACAAGCATGATGAGAGCGGTACTCCTGGTTATCCTTATTGCGTAGCTATTACCATGTATCCTTTCTTGGTAAGCGGTCTTCGCGAGTTGGGTGGTGTGTCCGTTGCTCCTACCGACCTTAAGAGTTTCTGTGGCGAGTTTATCAACTTGGTTTATTCCGTTTCGTCTCAGTTCATGGGTGCCGTTGCTACTCCTGAGTTCTTGATGTATTTGGATTATTTCATCCGCAAGGATTATGGCGATGATTATCTGGATCGTCTGAATGATGTTGTGGAGAACAACCGCAAGCAGCGTACTCTTATCAAAGTCATTGATAACTGTTTCCAGCAGGTGGTTCATTCCATGAATATGCCGGCAGGTAATAGGGGATACCAGACCGTTTTCTGGAACATAAGCTATTTCGATAAGCCTTATTTCGAGGGTGTATTCAGCGAGTTCCGTTTCCCCGACGGTTCCGCTCCGAAGTGGGAGACTCTCTCATGGCTTCAGAAGCATTTCATGAATTGGTTCAATGAGGAGAGGAATCATTACATTTTGACTTTCCCTGTTGAGACCATGGCGCTTTTGACCAATGGTGGTGATGATTATGTTGATCAGGAGTATGCTGATTTCACCGCTGAGATGTGGAGCAAGGGCCATAGCTTCTTCTGCTATATTTCCAATAGCCCCGATAGCCTTTCTTCATGCTGCCGTCTGCGTAACTCTCTCAAGGATATGACCGAGGATCCAGAGCATAACCATACAACCCATCAGTATTCCATGGGTACGGCTTCCGTTTCTACAGGTTCCAAGTCCGTAATGACTCTCAACCTCAATCGTATCATCCAGATTGCGACAAGGCGTTATTTCAAGGAGAAACAGGGTATCGACCTTGAGCCTGGCAAACCGCTTGATCCTTCGCTTAAGTTTGATCGCAATGACCTCATGGACTATGTTCATAATGACATCAGGGAGAGGACTGAGCGCGTTCATAAGTATCAGACCGCTTTCAATGAGATTATCAAGGATTTCTTGAAGGCTGATATGCTTGATGTTTACAGGGCTGGTTTCATCGATATGAAGAGGCAGTATCTTACCGTTGGTGTCAATGGTATGACTGATGCCGCTGAGTTCTTGGGCCTCACCATATCTCCTAATGATGACTATAAGGAATTTGTAAATGGCCTTCTTGAGACCATCAACCTTATCAATAGAAAGGATAGGACCAAAGAGACCATGTTCAATACTGAGTTCGTTCCTGGTGAGAATCTTTCTGGTAAGAACTATAAGTGGGATAAGAAGGATGGTTATTTCGTTTCTTCAAGGCATGGCATGTATAGCTCTTATTTCTATAATCCGGAGGATGAGAGTCTCAGCATCGTTGATAAGTTCAAACTTCATGGCGAGGAGTATGTGAAGTATCTTGATGGTGGTTCCGCTCTTCATATGAATATTGCTGAGCATCTTTCTAAGGATCAGTATCGTCAGCTTCTTAACACCGCTGCTCATTACGGCACCAACTATTTTACCTTCAACTGCCGTAACACCGTTTGCAATGATTGCGGTTACATTAGCAAAGATACTCTTACCGAGTGCCCTCATTGCCATTCTCACAATTTGGATTATCTGACCAGAGTCATTGGTTATTTGAAGAGAGTTTCTTCATTTAGCGAGATGCGTCAGGTTGAGGCTGAGCATAGGTTCTACATCGCAGAGGATGAGAGCAATGTTCGTATGCCTGAGGAGGTTAATCATGTTAGCGAGCCGGCTGTTTTGGCCGAGCCTGCCGAGGCTCCCTCTACTATGTATGCTGATTCTTATCACCAGCATTCCATGGGTATTCCAATGGAGGGTTCCAAGGGCGGCATGAATCTTCTGTAGCCTGTCATTGCCGGCTCGACCGGCAATCTCATCATGGAGTTATGATAAAATTCGTTCCCAGTATGACCTCCGTTGTGATGGAGGAGATACCCGATATGATTACCCTGGCAGTTGATATAAGCAACTGTCAGGGTTCTTGTGTTGGGTGTCATTCGCCGTTTCTGAGGGACGATATTGGTGAAGAGTTGACGGAGGCTAAGATTGATGCGCTGATTGATGATAATTTCGGGGTGAATTGTTTTCTTTTCCTGGGAGAGGGGAGAGATTATGGGCGTTTGCTGGAGTTGGCGGCCCATGTGAGGGGGAGGAAAATGGCGGTGGCCTTGTATTCTGGGCGCGAGAAGGTTGAGGACAATTTTTATGATGCCTTTGACTATATTAAAGTCGGCCCATATATCCCGTCCAAAGGCCCACTCAATAAGCCTACGACCAATCAACGTCTATATAAAATCGGCCCTAACCGCACCATCGAAGACATAACTTCCCGTTTCTGGCACAAAGGTCTCGAATCCCAACGAAAATAATTATATAGACGCGCAGGCCGAAAGGTTGAGCGACTTGGAGTGGCGGCGGAGAGTCGAGCTAGCGAGAGTCCGGCGTCTCGTGACGGCGTGTGTTTGACGACTGTTAGGCGCGTTAGCGACTAAAAAGGAGGAGTTAGCCGTCAAGCCGGACGACGCTTGCGAGCAGCCGCCACGACCCAGGAGCGAAGCCTTCGGCCAGCCGGCGATATAAATTTAATTGGAATAAAAAAGAGAGGGCATATTCATGACCTCTCTTTTGTCGGGATGATCCGACTCGAACGGACGACCCCTACGTCCCGAACGTAGTGCGCTACCAACTGCGCTACATCCCGCGAAACATAAATGAAGCCGCTTGGTTAGCGGCCTCAATCATAATCTATGAAAGCTTGTTGATATAGACTGCGATACCACTCTTGAGGTTAGCCGCCTTATTCTTGTGGATGACACCCTGCTTAGCAAGCTTGTCAATCATTGCGTAAACCTTCGGAGCATTCTCCTCAGCCGTTTTCTTATCTGTTGCATTGTGGATCGCCCTTATGGCGTTCCTTGTTGTCTTTGCATAATACCTATTATGCAATCTGTGCCTTTCGCTCTGGCGAATGCACTTGTCTGCAGAAGCGTGATTTGCCATTGTATTTATTTTTTATATTTGGTAGTGGGTAGGAGAATCGAACTCCTATTGCGGGAATGAAAATCCCGAGTACTAACCGTTATACGAACCCACCGACTCTGTTAAGGCATACGCCTTCTTAAGGGGATTGCAAAGGTAGATAATATTTTTTTTACTGCAAAATATTTCAGCAAAATTATCTGCCACTCCTCTATAGATTTAGCCCTACTTCACCTCTGCGGTTGAGTCTACCGCGGGAGTATTTTCGCTTTCATTTTTGAATTCATCAGCCCACTCGAATGAGTAAATGATGGACTCAACCTGCCTTAGATACTGCCTCTTGTCGTATTTAGGAGCATATACCCAAGCATCAAGAACGATTATATCCTTGGCATCGGGGCCATAGAATGAATGGGAAACGAAGGGACCTCCCATGAAATCATTATGCACCTCCCAGAATCCTCTGGTCTGGGCGAACTGGCGACCGCGGAAACGTACGAACTCCACGGAAGGAGTGATATATGTGCTGGTGGTCATCCAAGTGTTGTCGAACATTCCAGGTACATTCTCCTCAAGAATCTTATTCCTGTGGGCTATGATGTTCTCCACGGTGAAGTTCTCGCTTTCTTCGGCGGGATACTTATAGACGAATACACCCTGGATGGAGTACTGCTTGTCGTCGGAAATCCACATGAAATTGTCGGTCTTCTTTCTGAGCCTATAGCCGGTAGGGAAGTGAGGCGAACCGCCAACCATTTCCCTTACCTGAGGTGCGATTTCGTAATTCTCATACTGAATTGAGTTGGAGATAATCCTATCCCTCTCAGCCTGCTCGATGGCACCAACGAGTTTCTCGCCATTCTCTCTTACGAGTTCAATAGCCTTCTCGCTATCGCCGGCGGTGATTTGAATCACGCACTGAGGATGCGCCCAAACGTCGGAACGATAAATTATGCCCTCGTTTTCAGGGGTAGCGTCGTTGTTGAAGATGACGATATTACGATGAACCTTAAACAAATCGGCGAAGCCACTGGGCGACACGTTGATCAAATTGTACATAGGCTCTTTCTGAGCAAGCCATGGACAATCGCTGCCAAGCAAATCTCTCACCTCTGTGCCCAAATCGCCTTCCCAGTTGTCCTTATCCATCACAATGACTACTTCTCCGACTTTGCCGCTAACATTGGGCAACAAAGTCTTGCCGTTATTCTTACAGCCGGCAAAAAGGCAAATCAGCGCGGCCATGATGGCCATATATCTAAAATGTCTCATTTTATTTGGTTTAATTGATTAATCTTCCAATATCGTTGCCGAACGCCAAGAACATTAGCATCAGCAACAAAAACATACCAATAATTTGCATCACTTCAAGGAAGCGGTCGCTCGGCTTCTTGCCCGTAATCATCTCATACAGAGTGAAAACTATATGACCACCATCGAGAGCCGGAATCGGCAGCAAATTCATCACACCCAGCATTATGGATAGCAGAGCCAGCATATAGAGGAAACTATACCAATCCCAATAGCCAGGGAAGGCCTGCCCGATGGCGATGAAGCTTCCCACGGATTTATAAGCTCCCGTACTAGGAGTCGCCACCATCTTAAGGTCCTTCACATAGTCACCGATGGTGGAAAATGTCATCTTGAAGCCGGCCGGAATAGCGGAAAGCACATCATATTCCTTCTGCCTTATGCCAGGAATTTGGGCATAAATGCCGGCGGTGCCAAGCGAATCCACTTTTATCATCACCTCCACGGAATCGGAACCCCTCAGAATAGTCGCCGGCACAGTCTCATTTTTGCGACCCGAAAGAATCTTCCTGGAATCCTGAACAAAGTCAATATGCTGCCCATCTACTTCCACGATTCTATCATCATGCCTAATGTCGCAACCATAATTCGGCGAGGTCGGAGGAATGGTATCGACCACGAAAGGCACGGCAATCTGGAACATCTGAGGGGTAGTCAGAATCTCGGACATGCGGCTCTGGTCAATATAAATGTCCACAGTATCGGCACCGCGAAGCACCGTCACTTTATGCGCTTGACGCCTTGCGATGTCGGCCTGCAACATGCCGAAATTTTCCGGCACATAGTCATCTATCGAAAGGACCTTGTCGCCCGTGCGGAAGCCCATATCGTAGGCTAAATCGCTGGCATATATTTGATTGTCCTCATTGCTCAGATAGGTCTCACCCCAGATGCCGAGGATGAACATATATATGACGATGGCCATGATGAAGTTGAAAAGCACTCCGCCCGCCATGACCAGAAGACGTTGCCATGCCGGTTTGCTCCTGAATTCCCATGGCTGGGGTTCGTGATTCAAGAAATCCTTGTCCATGGATTCGTCAATCATGCCGTTGATTTTGCAATAACCGCCCAGCGGAAGCCATCCAATGCCATATTCCGTCTCCTTATTTTTGAGGGAGGGGAATAGTTTGGCGAACCATCCGGTTTTGGTGCTAAGCAACTTCGTGTCACCGATGTCGAAGAAAAGGAAGAATTTGTCCACCCTGATCTTGAACATCTTGGCGAAGGTATAATGACCTAGCTCATGGAAAAGTATGAGTGTGGAAAGCGCAAGAATGACTTGCAATATTTTCACTAAAACGGCCATTCTACAAGTTCTTTATCATTTCATTTGCCTTGGCGAAGCTCTCTTCGTGAGTCGCTATAATATCATCCACGGTCGGTTTTTCGATAAACGAAGCACTCGACATGATGCTTTCAATCACCTTTGAGATATCGTAGAACTCGATTTTATCTTCCAGATATGCAGCCACGGCCGCTTCGTTTGCCGCATTCATGGCGCAGGGGATATTTCCGCCGCGTCCTATGGCGTCGAAAGCTAGGGACAAGCAAGGGAATTTATCAAAGTCCGGCTTTTCGAAGGTAAGGGTGCCGAGCTCCGCGAAGTCCAATTTGTGGTTGTTGAGACTGAGCCTTGCGGGGAAACTGAGTGCGAACTGGATGGGCTCCCTCATGTCTGGATGTCCCATCTGGGCTATTACTGCTCCGTCTTCATATTCCACCATTGAGTGGATTATTGACTGGGGATGCACCACGATGTTGATTTTCTCAGGCGGCGTGTCGAAAAGCCATCTAGCCTCAATCATCTCGAAGCCCTTATTCATCATGGTTGCCGAGTCGATGGTGATTTTTGCCCCCATTGTCCACTGGGGATGCATGAGAGCGGCATTTTTGGTCGCTTTGGCTATGGTCTCTTTGTCCCATGTGCGGAAAGGTCCGCCCGATGCGGTGAGGTGAATTTTGCTGAGTTTATTGCCGGCGGCTCCCATCAGGCACTGGAAAATTGCCGAATGTTCCGAGTCTACCGGTAGGATGGGTACTTTCTTTTCTTTGGCGAGTCCCATGACCACCGATCCTCCTGCCACGAGCGTCTCCTTGTTGGCAAGGGCGATTGGTTTGTCCGCCTTGATTGCCGCAATCGTGGGCCTCAGGCCGCTGAAACCTACAAGCGCAGTCAGCACCATGTCTATATTGTCTCCGGTCACAAGATCGCAGATGGAATCCATGCCCTCGAAAACCTTTATGCCCTTGGGCTGAAGTGCTTCCGCCACGTCATTATATCTAGTCGGGTCGCAAATCACCGCACAATTCGGGTCGAATTCCAAGGCCTGCTCTATCAGCAAGTCGGCATTGCGTCCCGCTGTCAAAAGCTCCACCTGAAACTGGTCGGGATGCTGTCTCACTACATCCAGAGCCTGTTTTCCTATTGATCCGGTCGATCCGAGAATAGCCAATCTGCGTTTTGCCATCTTATCTTTCCTCTTTAGAAATTTATGTATTTGGCGGGGTCCTGTGGCTCGCCCTTGTACCAAAGCTCGAAATGGAGATGGTCTCCGCTGGTCTGCGAATCTGAGTCTCCGATGTGGGCTATAGGTGTGCCGTCCTTTACTTTGTCCCCGATTTTAACCAAAAGTTTTTGGTTCCTCTTGTATATTGACACGAGGTCGCCCTCATGCTGAATAGCAATGGTATATCCCTTTTCGTCGCTCCACTGGGCGCTGATTACGGTGCCTGCCAGAACTGAAGATACCACCGAACCTGCCGGAGCAGTGATGTCAAGATAGGGATGCAGGGCCCTATCGAAAGGCTCTGAAATTACACCCTTGACGGGGATGAAGAAGTGGCGTCCCTCGATGGTGGTGGAATTGTCCTGCTTTGCCGGAGCCTTTTGGTCCGCTTCGCTTACAACTCTTCTTAGCAGAGAATCCTGCTTAGACATATCCTCTGTTTCTTTTTCCTCGATTTCAACCGGAGCCTTATAGCTCTTGATTATGCTATCAACTCTCACCGGATCCTCGCCCTCAAACACTCTCTTGAGGTTCTCAGAGTAGAATTCCCATCTATAAATGGCGTTTTCCAATGAGTCAATTTTGATGGCGTTTCTAATGGCGATTTGCTGACTGTTCGCATCGGGATAGCCTGGAATCAAGGTCTTGAGCGGAGTGAAATAAACCACCGCAAAGGCACCCAAAAGCAGAACCGTCAGAAGAGAAAGTATGGTTACGAAGAAAGTCCATTTGGTGAAATGCAACTGCGCCAAGTGTCTATGCGTGTCGTCATCCACCAATGTCAGGCGGTAATTCACCGTCTTGGGCTCCTTAGAATTTTCTTTATTTTTCCAAAACATCCGTTTTTCGCTGTTTTATTGCTAACTTTGCACTGATGGACAGAATTATCGGAATAGACTACGGGAGAAAGCGCACTGGACTGGCGGTTAGCGATCCGCTTGGCATCTTCGCATCTGCTCTCGACACTGTACAATCTGCAAAGATAATAGAATATATCAAAAATTATGCTCAGAATGAGACGATAATCCGCTTTGTGGTGGGCTATCCCAAGAACATGGACAATAGCCCTTCCGAGGCTGCGGTCGATGTGGATGTCTTTCTGAAGCAACTGGCGAAGGCTTTTCCCGATATTCCCGTCACCTTGGAGGATGAGCGCTTCACTTCGGTACTCGCGCATCGCGCCATGGTGGATGGAGGAATGAAGGCTTCGGATAGAAAGGACAAGACTTCGGTGGATAAAATAAGCGCCGCCATCATACTCCAGAGCTACCTGGACCGCACTTCTCAAAGTTCCGGCGATGGCACATCTTTTGCGGCAAATGTACAGTCCATTCCGGAAACACTTTCCGTAGACGTGTCTAAAAAAAAGAAAAGAGGCCGTTAGGCCTGTGAACCGTTATGATAAGACCTATTTATTTGTATGGTTCGGAAGTCCTCAGAAAGACAGCCGCGGAGGCTGACCTTTCCAAAACTGAAGAACTTAAAGAACTTGTAAGAGACCTCAAAGATACCTTGGCGAATGCCGACGGATGCGGTCTGGCCGCACCCCAGATAGGGGAGAGTCTCAGAGTTGTGATAGTGGATGGCACCGTGATGGCGGATGTCTATGACTATCTCAAAGATTTCAAAAGAACAATGATAAATCCTGTCATTCTGGAGCAGAGTGACAAGATGTGCGAGTACAATGAAGGATGCTTGAGTATTCCAGGCGTCTATTGCGACGTGCGTAGACCGGACTCCATGACCGTGGAATATTACAACGAGAATTTCGAGAAAGTGACCGAGCATCTTGACAGATTCGCTTGCCGTATGGTGCAGCACGAGCTTTCGCATCTCGATGGCGACTTGTTTACGGACCATGTGGCTCCGATTCGTAGAAAAATTATTTCCAAAAAATTAGCTTCAATATCTCATGGCAAGGTAGGAGCTAGATATAACACCAAACTAAAATAAAATCACATAATTATGGGAGCATTTCATGCATATGACATCAGAGGAATCTACAATGTAGACTTTGATAAGGAAACAGTATATAAAGTTGGTTATTTTCTTCCCGCTCTTTTGGGTACCAAAGAAGTGCTTGTAGGTAGGGATTGCAGAGTCTCTTCTCCTGAGATTCATGAGTACCTTCTCAAGGGTATCAACGATGCAGGTGCTGATGTTTACGATATCGGTCTGAGCACAACTCCAATGGTGTATTTCGGTACTGCTAACTATGGCTTCAAGGCTTCGGTTCAGATCACCGCATCCCACAATCCCCGCGAGTACAATGGCCTCAAGGTGTCTAGAGAAAATGCCCTTCCAGTAGGTTTGGACACCGGTTTGGGCCAAATTAAAGAGTGGATTGACGAAGGCAAACCTACTCCCGCCGCTGAGGTTAAGGGTAAGGTTTATGACAAAGAAATCAAAGACGACTATCTCGCTTTCTTGAGAAAATTCAAAGGCGATTATTCTGATATCAAGATAGCATTTGACCTTTCCAATGGTATGTCCAGTCTCTTGGCGAAAGATGTTTTCGGCACCGAGCCCGCATACATTTTCGATACCATGGACGGCACCTTCCCCAACCATGAACCCAATCCTCTTATTCATGACAATGTGATTCCTCTTGAGAATCTTGTGAAGAAGGAGAAAGCCGACATCGGTATCATCTTCGATGGCGATGCCGATAGGGTTATGTTTGTGGACGAAAAAGGTCATTTCATCGCTCCTGACCTGATGATTGCTCTTCTCGGTCATTATTTCATCGACGAAAGACATGAGCCTGGAATCGTTCTCCAGGACATTCGTAGCTCCAAAGCTGTGGGTGAATATCTTGAGCCCATGGGCGCAGAGGTTCATACATGGAAAGTAGGTCGAGCCAATGCCGCTCTCAAACTTCGTGAACTTGATGGTGTTTGGGGTGGTGAGCTTGCAGGCCACTATTATTTCCGTGATTTCTTCTATTCAGATAGCGGTATTCTTGCAGCCATTTTCGTGCTTAGAGTTGTTGCCGCGATGAAGAAGAAAGGAGTTACCGTCAGCGAATTGATTTCAAAGATCGCTAAATACGAGAACTCTGGCGAGATTAATTTCCGTCTTGAGGATAAACAAGGCGCCATGGATGCGGTACGCGAATATTTCACCTCTCAGGAGAAACCTACCGCTATGATGGATTTCGATGGATATAGAGTTGAGTTCCCCGATTGGTGGTTCAATATCCGTCCTTCCAACACGGAGCCTTATCTCCGTTTCCTTTGTGAGGCATCCTCACGCAGCCTTCTTGACGAGAAGGTAGCGCAGACCAAGAAACTGCTCGAAGAACGTTTCGGCGCGACCTTGTAGCCGTCTCGTAGTAGGACTTGCGGGGAGGTGCGATAAAGTGCCTCCCGCATAAAAATTTTGCTTGTGAATTTAAAGAAAACCATATTGGGAGTCGCCCTTTCGACTCTCATTCCCATTGCCGCCTTTGCTCAAGCCGATCGAGATTCAGTCATATCTCGCAGCCAAGCGGAGGTTAGGGGTGGTAGTGACGCCGTGAAAGCGGACCATAAGACGATGACGGACGAAGGCAAGGAGCCTTTGGACACCATCGCTACATCCACTCCAGGCCTAAGAATCGTACTTTATAAAGATAACACTTGGCTATATTATCGTATCCCACAGGAAGAAATCGATAAGAAGGTTCTCAATTCCAATTGGAATACGGAGCAGCCTAACCCATACAACGTCTCTCCTGACCAGCTTCCGGATAGGATAACTCTGCAACTGGCGGATGCCCAGGGCACATATTGCTGCCCTAACCAGACCAAGTTGTCATCGCCATTCGGCTATAGGCACAACAGACGCCATCAGGGAGTCGACCTTCCTTTGAAATCAGGCCAGCCCGTCTATGCCGCCTTCCCTGGAAAGGTCAGATTTTCAAGATACTATAGCGCATATGGAAACCTCGTGATTATCCGCCATGCAAATGGCCTTGAGACCTACTATGCGCATCTTTCCAAGAGACTCGTTTCCGCCGGCGATGAGGTTCAAGCCGGTCAGAAAATCGGTCTTGGAGGTTCTACAGGACGTTCTTCGGGCCCCCATCTCCACTTCGAGACCAGATATATGGGTAACGCCTTCGACCCTCAATGGCTTATCGACTTTGAGACCGGTCAGTTGAGGCACAAGACCTTCGTTCTGCGAAGAAGAAATCTCAGCCCGTCCAGCAGATATTCCGCATCCGCTTTGGCATCCAATACTTCAGAGAGCATGGAGTCAATGATCCCTTTGGACAAAGATCCATTGGCTGAAGTAGTTTCCATTATAGCGGAAGGGGAGGAAAAGGAGAAAGTTACTAATGAGACCGTCGTTGAAGAGGAGAAGGAAAC
>Ga0181612_112965_pt1 | contig 51512 bp, 42 predicted proteins | sample HoacroProtozoa21_FD_119630 | JGI IMG/M metagenome (GOLD analysis project Ga0181612, IMG submission 119630) | Hoatzin crop microbial communities from Cojedes, Venezuel. Combined Assembly of Gp0051906, Gp0051904, Gp0051908
AGCCGTTATTGTTGTTTGCGTAAGTATCACTCTCACTGAACGATGTCTTTCCGTTTGTAGTGATTCCGCGTGCGCTGTTGCCTTGTGGGAAGTCGCTCACGGTGCCAAGTTCAGTGTCGCCGTTCTTCACAACCAACGACATAGTAATGGCGTCGCCTGTTGCCATACGTCCAGCCACCTTGAATACATAGTTTCCGGCAGGAAGAGTTACGTCTTGGTTGAAGTTAATGCTCCATGAAGATGCATTCCAACCTTGACCGTTTGTGTCGTTTTGGTTCTTGTATTCTCTTGTCTCGCCACTCCAGTGCTCATTGCTGAATGTTGCGGCAGAAGTATTAGTACCTGTTGAAGTCCATTCTGTTCCGAGTTCAACGCCGTACTTATAGGTTTCTGTAACGTAATCGTACTCCTTAACCTTCAGTGCCTGCGTGTTGCTAAGGGCCTTTTCGGCGGTCATATCGCTTGTAGGCTCGTAGCCGTCGGCAGTCGTTTCGTCGATGCCGAGAGCCTTCGCCTTTTTAATCTCTCTGATGAGAGCGTCGTAGTTGGTGGCGGCTGCCGTGAATGCGGACGTTGCAGAATTTAGAGCGGTTGCAGCATCGGCATATTCGCTTGTGATGCTTCCGTAGGTGCTGATAGCGGTTTCGAGATCACTCTTCTCCGTACCCGTAACGTTTTCGTAGTCGCTGTTTGCCAAAGCGGTCTTCGCAGCAGCCAAAGCCTCCTCGTACTCGCTCTTGTGCGTAGCATCCTCTGATTCGTAATAAGTCAGCGTGAAGTTGTCTGCGCCAAAGCGGAATTGCGCATTCGCTGTTCCAAATGTTGCCTTAAAGCCAACGTCGAGGGTCGTCTCTTGCGTAATCTGGAATGTTACGGATACATTCGACCAAGAGGTTGCAACATCTACCGTTGTTGTGTTTTCACCAGCGAGAAGAACCAGTGTTCCGTCACTTCCGTCATTGTGAATCATATCGGCAGACAGGGTGTAATAACCAGCATCGCTCAGTGTAATGTTCTGCGAGATTTGAAGTGACTGGCTGCCACCCCAACGGAAACGTCCCCAATAAACGTTGTTCCCACCATTGTCTGGTTGTACGAGAGAACCGAAATTATCACTCCACTGTAAGCAGTTAGAGTTTAATGCGGTCATGTCGTTTTCATTGCCACTTGAATAGGTGACAGTCCAACCCGTTGGCTGATAGATAGCACGATTGGTTTGTGGATTAGAATACACAGAATACTCTCCTTCGAAGTCTGCGTTCGTGATGAGCGAGGTTTTGTCCGTCTGCGCCCATCCAGGCGTTGCCAAGCCGAGCAATAGCCCGACGATGGCTAATAGTTGTTTTGTTTTTCTCATTTTGTTGTATTTTATAAGAAGTTGTTAGATGTATGCTAAGATACTTTGGTCGTTAGGTAGGTGGCGTTCCATCGTTGGGTGCAGCGTCGGCCTAATTGCTTTTGGGCGCAAATGTACACACAATGTGTGAATTGTGAAAATTCCTTAGATTTGTTTACGAAAAAAAAACAAATATTCACAGTAAAATTTTACAAAAGTGATGCTCTTGGCGAGCACTGCGTTGCTCGTACATTACAATTGGCCATGCCCATAACGGTTGGCTTCGATTGGCTAAGCTACATCTTAAAAAACGTGATTGATAGTTAGTATTACTCTGTTTATTTAGCGAGGTGGAAACTGTCGGCAGTTTCCACCTCTGTATGTGAATAGAGTAGTAAAAAGGTATCAGGTATCAGTATCATTAAGGAAATTAGTATAGTAATATATATCTATTCATAAATATGTGCGCGCGCATACGCGAGGGGGCATAGTATATAACAATATTTTCTTAATGATACTGATACCTGTTACCTTTTTATGCTTGGAACGAAAGCAGTCCTCGCTTCCGTTGGTGGGAAACGAGGACTGCTCGGTTGGTTTTTTCGCTGCTTAGCGCACTATCTCTTTATAGACGCGCCCGTCGCTGCGCTCTACGAGGTTGATGCCCGTGGTGCGGCGTGTGATGCGGCGCCCGGAGACGGTGTAGCGGGCTACCTCGGAGTCGGCGGTGGGGGTGGCGATGCCTGTGGTCTTGCCAGAGGTCTTCGTGCCAACGACCTTGATGTTCTGCAGCTCCCACGTGGGGCAGACTTTAGAGGTGCTGGTGTAGCGGAAGCAGAGCTGTATCTGCTTGCCCTCGAACTGGCTGATGTCGGCGGTGGCTCCCTCGGTGAACGTCCAGTTGTTGCCTGCTGGCCACGAGCTGACGGTGAGGTCGGTGAGCGTGCCGTCGCAGAGCACTTGCACGGTGAGCATGTTCTGGGGGCTGGTGGCCTTGCAGTAGTTTACGGCGTGGTCGAAGGTGAACTCTACGTCCTTATAGTTGGTCAGGTCGATGAGGGGCGTGGTGAGCGTCTCGTCGGCGGCGTTGTTTGTCTTGTTCTTGTAGGCCGAGCCTTTCCATCCGTATTTGCTGTCTTCCACCCAGACGTCGAAGTCGGCGTTGGTGGGGGTCATGTCGCCGTAGTCGGTCAGGCAGTCGGCGTAGTAGATGACGGTCTGCTCGTCGCTGGTGCCTGTGCCTGGGTCGTCGGGGGTGTCTGTGGGGTCTTCATCGGTGCCGGTGGTGCGTGTCTCGTCGGAGGCAGTGGTGAGGGCATACTGTGGATAGAATGCGCGGTCGGTGCTGTCGCCCCATACGTAGTGCATCAGGTAGGGGAAGTCGATGAATGGGTTGCGGTTTTCTTGGAAGCCGTAAACGGCGTCGTTGCGGGTGGTCTCCAGTGTGCTCACGGGGTCGTCGGTGGCCCACTCGATGTAGAGGTCTTGTGCCCACTGCTTGAACGTGGGCCAGTCGTTGTTGTCCATGGTCTGAAGGCCTGTCCCCTTCCAAGTCAGGTTTTGATAGCAGGTGACCATATACATATATGTACGCGCGAAGTCGCCTTTATATTGGTCGCCTGGCTCCCAGCACTGCTGCGTGCTTCCGTTGACGGTGCCAGTGCCCACCTTGTCGTATCCTTCGCCGCTCGACTTCTTCACGGTCGTTACAATGGCCATCGGATAGTTGCTCTTTGCGCTGTTGTCGTCTGACGGGCTGGGATAGAGGTGGTGAATATCGTTAGCAGCGTTTGTGCCGCCTCCCCACCAGCTCTTTGGCATGGAGTGCTCTATGTTCATTCCGTTGGCTGCCGTTCCGCGCGATGAGAAGTAGAAGGTCTCGTCGCTATATCGGTTGACCACCATATTGTTGCTCGTGCGGTCGGTAACGTAGAATGCCCACCACGTGCCTCCTTCGCCCTTGCCGTAAGAAAGCACATCGTGGTCTTTAAGCAATTTGTAGAGCGCGGTCTTCAGTTCGGCCTTCTTCAGTCCGCTTACCGATGAATAGTATTTTGCCAGCTCTTCGCGGGTGGCGGCGTTGGCTGCGATGGCGTTGGCTATGAGCGCTACCGCCAATAGTAGTAGGTTTCTTTTCATTTCGTTGTTTGTTGTTTGGGTGCAAAGTTACGAATAAATTGATGAAAACAAAACTTTTCGGAAAAAAATTAGTAGAAACGTAACGAGTTAAGGAAATTATTTGTACTTTTGCAGCGATTATGAGTTAGGAGTTAACGGGAGATAGCGGGAGTTAAGCGCTTCGCGCTGGGAGTTAACGGGAGATAGCGGAAGATAGCGGTACAGATAACTTCGGATAACTCCATGAGCGAAGCGATAACTCCAGATAACTCCAGATAACTCCAATTAACTCCTCATTAAAGAAAATAGTTATAACGTTTTAAAGTATAATAAAAAGGATTATGAAAAAGTATTTAGCAGAAATGGTAGGCACATTCGTGCTGACATTCTTGGGCTGCGGCGCTGCCGTTAGCTTGAACTGTGGTAGCGATACCGCATCGGTAGTGGGAACGGCCATCGCCTTTGGCCTCTCGGTAGTGGCTATGGCTTACGCCATTGGTGGCATCTCTGGTTGCCACATCAATCCGGCCATCACGCTCGGCGTGCTGATTAGCGGTCGCATGAACGTAAGGGATGCTTGCGGATACTGGGTAGGACAGGTGCTCGGCGGACTGCTCGCCGCTGCTGCTCTCTATGCCATCGTTACCACGGCTCCTGAGCTTGCCATAGGTACTAAGACGGGTGCTAACGCTTGCGCTGGCACCACTACCAATGGTCTGATTGTGGAGATTTTGCTGACGATGCTCTTCGTGTTCGTGGTGCTTGGCGCTACGTCGAAGACTAACGGTGCGACCAACAACTTCGCTGGCTTGGCCATCGGTCTGGCGCTGATTCTTATCCACCTCGTGGGCATCAAATACACTGGCACGAGCGTCAACCCTGCACGTTCCATCGGTCCGGCTCTCTTCGAGGGTGGCAAGGCCTTGAGCGAGCTCTGGGTGTTCATCGTCGGCCCGTTGGTAGGTGGCGGCTTGGCTGCTGCTCTCTGGAAGATTGTGGAGCCGGAGGAGTATTGATAATTACGAATTACGAGTGTTGAGTTACGAATTCCACACTCGTCATTCTTCGACGAGCGAAGCGGCAAAGCCGTTACCACACTCGTAACTCGTAACTCGTAACTCGTAACTCCACACTCGTAACTCGTAACTCGTCATTCGTAACTCGTAATTCTAAAGTTTAACGTATTAAAGTATAAAAGTTATGGTTAATTACAAAGACCTCGGCTTGGTGAACACCCGCGAGATGTTCAGCAGAGCCATCAAAGGCGGCTGGGCCGTACCAGCATTCAACTTCAACAACCTTGAGCAGCTGCAGGCTATCATCAAGGCTTCGTCGGAACTTCGCTCACCGGTTATCCTTCAGGTGTCGAAAGGTGCACGCAACTATGCAAACCAGACGCTGCTCCGCTATATGGCAGAGGGCGCTGTGGAGTATGCTAAGGAGTTGGGATGCCAGCACCCCGAAATCGTGCTTCACCTCGACCACGGCGATAGCTTCGAGCTCTGCAAGAGCTGTGTTGACATGGGCTTCTCCAGCGTCATGATAGACGGTTCGGCCCTGCCTTACGACGAGAACGTGGCACTGACCGCCAAGGTGGTGGAGTATGCTCACAAGTACGACGTTACCGTTGAGGGCGAGCTCGGCGTATTGGCTGGCGTAGAGGACGAGGTAGCTTCCGAGGTATCTCACTACACAAAGCCCGAAGAGGTAGAGGACTTCACGAAGAAGACGGGATGCGACTCGCTCGCCATCTCTATCGGCACCAGCCACGGAGCTTACAAGTTTAAGCCGGAGCAGTGCACACGCGACCCGAAGACTGGCCGTCTGGTTCCTCCTCCTCTCGCATTCGACGTGCTCGACGAGATTATGGTTAAGCTGCCTGGCTTCCCCATCGTGCTTCACGGAAGCTCGTCGGTTCCCCAGGAGTATGTTGACATGATCAACCAGTATGGTGGCAAGCTGCCCGACGCAGTGGGCATACCCGAAGAGCAACTGCGCAAGGCTTCGGAGAGCGCTGTCTGCAAGATCAACATCGACTCCGACTCTCGTCTGGCTTTCACCGCAGCCGTTCGCAAGACGCTCGCCGAGAAGCCCGCAGAGTTTGACCCGCGTAAGTATTGCGGCCCCGCTCGCGACCTCATGGAGGAGATGTATCGCCACAAGATCATCGACGTGCTCGGCTCGGACAACAAGCTGGCTAACTGCGACTAATCAGCAATCAGCCAATGATTTAAGAAAGGGAAGGTCTCCGATTAAACCTTCCCTTTTTCTTTGCCAAAAATCGCCACTTTTGTGTGATAAGAGCCGCAGATGAACCAGATTTGGTTGGCATCATCTGTCTGGTGGAGATGTTTATGCAATGTTTCGTTCGCCGTCTTTATAGAAAAAGTCTCCTACGCTCTCGCGCAGGAGACTCCAGCGATCTAAAAAATTCTGTACAATCAGTCAATGTCGATGACACGGCGATTGTCAGACAACAATTTTCCAAAGTCTTGTATTGCCGTAGCCAATTGCTCTCTCCGCGCTTTTCGTGGAGTGCGCTGCAGACTGGCATACTGCCTCAGCATCGACGCATTCATCCCGTAAAAATGGGCGAACTGTGTGATGTTGATGGGGAAGTAGTTGAAAAACGAACCGATGTCGTATTTTCTTTTTGCGACTTCTAATTCCGGGACTTCATATCCCATCTCTTTCAACTCTTTCGCTACGATATATACGTCTTCTTCTGCTTCTCTCACCGATTTACCGTAGCCGATTAGCGTGAATTTCTCGAAATCCTCTTCTACTAAGCAGGAGAAGGATTTGTCTCCTGCCTTCTCAAAAATCAACGTCACTTCCATTTATCTTTTTTCTTTTGTCTCGTTTAAAAAGCGACGCTAAACTTCTGAACAACGATTTTGGGGGAGGAGGGATTACCCGGGCTTTCGCCCGAGTAATTTTTTGTAGATTGAATCCAAGGTCTTTCGCTTGACTTCCTCTTTCCCGTGTCTTGGCACTTCTGATATTTGGCCTGTTGGACCAATCCAGATGTCATGACGTCCCCCGTGTCGGACCAGGCGGCAACCTGCTCGCTGCAAGTCCCTAACAAGTTGACTTGTTTTCATTGTTACAGAAAATTTTAGAATCGCTTTGTCTTAAATGACGCTGCAAAGATAGCAAATAAGTTACGTTCTGCCAAATGTTTTACCAACTTTTCTTTGTAGAGGGTGAGATTTAACAGTTATTTTGGTTTCGGATACGTTAGATACAAGATAGTTTACAATAAAAAACACCGCGGCGGAGGGTCGGTCGCGCCGCGGTGGGGGCATTTTAAAATGCCAGTAAATCCGCAAAAATTTACTTAGAAGGTGTATCCTATTGTGAAGAGCAGCTGATGACGTTTGTTGCTTACGCTTGTTGCCGAGCAGGTGTTTTCAATCGTCTCATCTTTGTATGTCACTCCCTCGTAGTTGCTGAAGGGATAGAAGTCGCCGTTGGTCTGGCTGTATTGGTATGCCAAGTCGAAGCCCCATCCTCCGAGGGTGTATCCCAGTCCCGCGGTGATGCGGTTGGTGCTCTTCCAGTTTGTGTAGTCGGTAGCCGAGGCGAAGTATGAACCGTAGCTGTTAAGGCAGAGATCCTTGAAACCATCCTTCTTGTAGCTTGGCGATATGTAGTTGTAGCCCAGTCTCACTGCCAGTTCGGGCGTTGGCTTCAGCTCGCCACCTATCTTCAGCGTGTGAGTTCCGCGCAGCACGTTCTTTGTGTGCGAGTTCATCAGCTCGTCGCTATAGCTGTCGCTGTAGTCATAGTAGCTGTTCGCATAGTCCTTCACACGGTTGTCGAGCGCTCCCATGTCGGCGTACTCGTAGGAAAGTCCGAGTGCGATATAGTTGTCGATGGTGTGTCCGAGGCTGAGTCCAAACTTCCACGGCGTGTTTAGCCTGAAGTCGTAAGCGTCCTCGCACCATTCGGTCTTCCCGTTATAGTTCAGCGTGGTATAGTTGTCGGTGGTGAGGGTGTACCACGTAGGTGTGGATACCGATGCTCCGATGCGGAAGGGAGAGTCGTCGATGGGTCGGAAGATGATGCCCGCCTTGACGTCGAATCCTGTACCTGTGATGCGGCGGTCGTCGGCAATCGTGGCTGTTCCTACGTTTTCTCCGTCATACACCAGTTGCTCTGTGTATTCGCTATAGTTCTTATAGTGAACGTCGGATAGTCCGAACGTTACTCCGAGGAACACGCGGTTGTTGATGTTTCCGCTGAGGTTGAAGTCGTAGCGTCCTATGTATCCAGTGTTTGCGCGCTGCATAAGATAGCTGTCTGCCTCTTCCCAACTCCACTCTTTCGTGTTGTTGTCGCCATCCCAGCGTGCGAGTGGTCCGCAGTTCCAATAGAGGTAATCTACTTGGTTGTAGTTGTATGCCTTCCCGTCGCTTTTTAGGTTTTCATATCCTATTATCTTGCCAGACTGGTTGTAGTCCACGTCGTATCCATAATTCTCTACGCCCCCTCTTATGTCTTTTATTGCCGAGAGCTTGTTTTGCGACGAGCCGTTCAGCTCGCCAGCAGCCTTCAGGATGTGGTTGAAGTTCTTGCTCTTTGAATAGTTGAACGAGAAGTTGAGCCACGACTGTCTGCCGTTTTGCATGGCATAGACGAAGCCTACTTGGTCGAGGCTCATATTGGTCTTGTTGCCAATCGAGAAGCTCTCTGCGTCGCTTTGCGATACTACTCCGAAGGAGCCACTTATCTTTGAGTGTTTGAAGAGTCCGATGCCAGCAGGGTTGGTCGATATGGTGGAGATGTCGGCTCCGAGGGCTTCCATTGCTCCGCCCATGCCTACGTAGCGTGCCGTACCGTTGAGGTCGGTCTCTGCGAAGCGGGCGCTTTCGTATGTTTCCTGTGCGGCGGCCATCATTGTCATCATGGCGCAAGCCGACAATATCACGTATCTTTTCATGTTCTTATGGTTGATTTAGTTTTTTGCTATTTCGATATTCAATGCTTATCATCGGCGTCCGCCTCCCATCGAGGAGTGGCCACCGCCTCCGCCTATGGAGTGTCCTCCTGAGCGTCCGCCTCCTCCTCCGAACGAGCCACTGCCTCCGCCAAAGGAGCGCGAGCTGCCCGAAGAGAAACTGCCAGACGAGCGAGTGCTACCAGAAGAGAAGCTGCCTGAAGAACGGCTGCTCGATACTGATGAGCGCGACGAACCATAGCTGCCATATCCGCCGCTACGAGCTGAGCTGACGGAGCGTCGTGATGCCGACGAGCTACGAGCGGTGCCAGTGTATCCGCTGCGGCTCGATGCCGTCATGCGTCCACTTGCCGAGCGAGCTGTTTGCCCACTCATGCGTCCACCTCGTGGTGCCCATCCGCGGGTTCCGCCGTGGTAGGCATATCCGTGGTTGCGTGGACCGTCTCCCCAGTGGCCTGCTCCGAAGTACCAAGGACTATGCCATCCCATGTAGCCGTAGTACCAAGGGTCGTAGAGGCCGTACCATCCGCCGTACCAAGCCCAGTCGTAATACCAGGGGTCGTACCATCCGTAGTATCCGTGCCAACCCCAAGGGCTATACCAAGAACTGGCGCGTCCTGCGTAGTATCCCGACCAATATGGGTCGTAGAAGTCGCTGTCGTCGAAGCGGTGCAGTCGCCTGCGCTGTGTGTACTCATCCATGATTGAGTCGCTTCCTACGGAATCAGGATAGACGCCCACTACGGGGTTGAAGTCGATAATGTCGTCGGCAGTGCCGTCGGCGTTTATCTGTTCGTAGCTGCTGTTCCCGCGACGGTTGTATTCGTCCACGTCGCGGTTGCTGCCGCAGTAGTAGCTCCCCAGGTCTCGACCGCGGTCGTTGTCCCTGGCTTGTCGCTGCTGCGATGCGACGTCCTTCTTCGTTGTGAAGTAAAGGTCGTCTTGTGCCGATGCCAACATTGGCATTGTGCAAACCATGACTGATAGGATCAAAAACTTCTTCATTTTATCGTTCTTTTTTATGTTTACGCTGCAAAGTTACGCATTCTTTCGTTGCAAAAATAAGGAAAATCCCTAAACTTTGATAGGGTTTTCCCTATTTTTTGTAAATTTGCGTCGAAAATTAACATATTATGGACTATTTCGTCGTTAAATTTAACTTGAAGTCGGCTTCTGGTGTTGATACGGAGGCTGTGGCAGATGTGCTCGCTTCTATGGCGGGCGACATAGGATTCGAGAGTTTCGAGACCACCGATGAGGGGCTTAACGGTTATGTGAACAGGGAGCTATTCTCGAAGGAGGAGCTCGACAGACTGGTGAGCGACTTTCCCTTGCCCGACGTTGAGATAGGTTACACTGTCGAGGAGTTTGAGCAGCGCGATTGGAACGAGAAATGGGAACAGTCGGGGTTCGAGCCTATCGTAGTGGGCGATTCTTGCCTGATTTACGACCCTCGCCACCCGTTGCCAGAGTCTATCTGTGCAGACAACTTCGATATTCGCATAAAGATAGCGCCGCGGATGGCTTTCGGAAGTGGCACCCACGAGACCACACAGATGCTCGTTGAGGAGATGACCGAACGGCGACCCGAAGGCCTACGAATGCTCGATTGTGGTTGTGGAACAGGCATACTTGCCATTGCTGCGATGATGATGGGAGCGCGAGAGGCTTATGCTTACGACATAGACGAATGGAGCGTGGAAAACACTCGCGACAATGCTGCGGCCAACGAGGTACGACTGACGGCAATGCAGGGCGATGCCTCTGTAACGGAACGGATGCCAGGGAAGTTCGACCTTGTTATCGCCAATATAAACCGCAACATCTTGCTTGCCGACATGCCTGCATTCGTGGCGAAGCTGTCTGACGAGGGCGAATTGTGGCTCAGCGGATTCTATGAGTCCGACGTTCCGATGCTTGTAGAGCGCGCTTCTTCGCTCGGACTGACCATGAAAAAGCACCGGCAGAAGGGCGATTGGCAGGCTCTCTTCTTCCGGCGCTAAGGCTGTCGCGCTGATTTGTTACGGTAATGTTTCCTCGCAGGAATAGTCGTAACGACGAATCATTACGGTGGTTTTGTCCAGACACTTGGCGCGTGATTAGGCAATGTCGGCGTCGATGATGTGGTCTATCTCCACGTCGTCGTCCGATGTGCCTACTACTGTTATCAGGTCGAAACGATAGTCGAGCCTCACGTGCTTCATCTTGATGAATGCATTTGCAGCGTAGGTCAAGTTCCTGCGTTTCTTCCAATCAACGGCGTCGAGTGGGTCTGCGAACATCGTGTTGCGGCGAGTCTTCACTTCTACGAACACCAGTGTGTCTTCGTCTAAGGCTATGATGTCGATGTCGCGATGACCGCATTTCCAGTCGCGCGCCACTATCTCGTAGCCCTTGCGAACGAGGTAGGCTTCTGCTTTGTCCTCGCCCCAAGTGCCGAAGTCGTTGTGTTCCGCCATTTGTCGGTAGTCGTTGTTCTGTGTATATTATATAATAAAGGTACGCGCGTGAGGGCATTCGTCATACGAGCAGCGATGTTCGCACTCGGCTAAGAGTTTCGGGCGTCATCTGAAGATAGCTCGCAATGTAAACCAGCGGTGCTCGCAATACCAACTGTGGTTGCAGCTTCACCAGTTTTGCGTATCGGTCTTGGGCCGTCTCGAAACGCAGCATGTCAGCTCGAACTTGGCTCAAGATGAGCGACTCCTCCAGTATTTTTCTGTAGAGAATCTGTATGTTGACGCTCTTCATTGCCACGTGTTCCAGTTTCTCGCGCGGCAATAGGCATACTATCGATGGTTCGAGCGCATGTATTTGCAGTCGCGATGGTTGTTCGTTGAATAGGCTCTCGATGCTCATCATTATGGAGTTTTCCACGGCCATGTACTCCGTTACCTCCTTGCCGTTCTTATAGTAGAACTCCCTAAGCAGTCCCTTCACTATCCAATAGACAGCGTCGCATTGTTCGCCTTCTTTCAGTATCACTTCGCCTTTGGCATACTTTCGCGGCTCTATAACGTCCTCAAGCATGCTCAGTTCTTCGTGCGACATTGTGCTGTATCGCCTTGCCAGTTCGCGGGCGATGTCGCGAGTTGTCATTCCTCCTAATGTAGCCATAGATTTTAATGTCTCCCTTTTTTACTTATTTTGTTGGTTATTCGGTTAGGTTAATCCAGTTTCAGTACGGCGAGGAAAGCCTTCTGCGGCACTTCTACATTGCCTATCTTCTTCATGCGCTTCTTGCCTCGCTTCTGCTTCTCAAGCAACTTCCTCTTTCGTGTGATGTCGCCTCCGTAGCACTTCGCAGTAACGTCTTTCCTGACGCACTTTATCGTCTCGCGGGCTATAATCTTAGCTCCGATGGCCGCTTGTATGGCGATGTCGAACTGTTGGCGCGGTATCAGGTCTTTCAGTTTCTCGCACATCCTGCGCCCGAAGCTGACGGCGTTGTCTTGGTGGGTCAGCGTAGAGAGCGCGTCCACGGGCTCGCCGTTGAGCAGCACGTCGAGCTTGATGAGTTTCGACGGTCGGTATCCCTCGATGTAGTAATCGAACGAGGCATAGCCTTTCGATATGCTTTTCAGCTTGTCGTAGAAGTCTATCACTATCTCTCCGAGCGGGAGCATGAAGTGAAGCTCTATGCGGTTTCCGCTTACGTATTGCTGGTCTATCAGCTCGCCACGCTTGTCGAGGCAGAGCTTCATTATCGGGCCGATGAAGTCGCTCTTCGTTATTATCGAGGCCTTGATGTAAGGCTCTTCTATATGGTCGATGAGAGTGGCGTCGGGCAGTCCGCTTGGGTTGTGCACTTCCTTTACGCCGCCTTGCTTGTCGTAAACCATGTAAGAGACGTTCGGCACCGTTGTTATCACGTCCATGTTGAACTCGCGGTCGAGACGTTCCTGCACAATCTCCATGTGGAGTAGTCCAAGGAAGCCACATCGGAAGCCGAAACCAAGTGCTACCGACGACTCTGGCATGAACGTCAGAGAGGCATCGTTCAGTTGAAGTTTCTCTAATGATGACCGCAAGTTCTCATACTCCGTAGGGTCTATCGGATATACTCCTGCGAACACCATAGGCTTGACCTCTTGGAATCCCTCTATCGCCTTGTCGCATGGGCGTGCTACGTGGGTTATCGTGTCGCCCACCTTCACTTCCTTTGCATCCTTGATGCCACTTATTATGTAGCCTACTTCTCCCGTGCGAAGCTCCTTGCGCGGAATCATGTCCATCTTCAACACTCCTACCTCGTCGGCTGTATATTCCATGCCAGTGTTGAAGAACTTAACCTTGTCGCCCGTGCGAATCACTCCGTTTTCCACCTTGAAGTATGCAATGATGCCGCGGAACGAGTTGAACACCGAGTCGAAAATCAATGCTTGCAACGGTGCGTCGGGATTGCCTTCGGGGTGGGGGATACGCTCTACCACTGCCTCCAGTATCTCATCGACACCCTCGCCAGTCTTTCCGCTTGCACGGATGATGTCGGCGCGGTCGCACCCTATCAGGTCGATAATCTCGTCTTCCACTTCGTCGGGCATGGCGCTCGGCATATCTATCTTGTTTATTACGGGTATTATCTCAAGGTCGTGGTCAATCGCCATGTATAGGTTGGATATGGTTTGCGCCTGCACTCCTTGTGTGGCATCGACCACGAGCAGTGCCCCTTCGCAGGCAGCAATGCTGCGCGACACCTCGTAAGAGAAGTCCACGTGCCCCGGTGTGTCAATCAGGTTGAGCAAGTATTTCTCGCCCCCGTGCTCGTACTCCATCTGTATGGCGTGGCTCTTTATGGTGATTCCTCGCTCACGTTCCAAGTCCATGTCATCGAGCATCTGACCTTCTGTTACCTGGATGGTGTTGGTACGCTCCAGTAGTCGGTCGGCCAGCGTTGACTTGCCGTGGTCTATGTGAGCGATGATGCAAAAATTGCGAATCTGCTTCATCGTGTCTTATCTTTCACCTGCAAAATTAGTATAAAAAAGTGGAAATACAAAACAATCTACGGCTTTTTTCGATTTTTTTGCTACCTTTGCACACAATTATGAGAACCACTATTATATTTATGGCGGCTCTTTGTCTGCTCACAGGATGCAGAAAGAGCCTTGAAGACAGGTGCGAGCAAGAGGCGCGCGAGTTCACTGAGAAGAAATGCCCAACGCAGATTGGAAAGAACATGATTATCGACAGTCTGACGTTCGACCGAACTACTCACACGCTGCACTACTACTACACAGTGCAGAACAGTATCGACGACGACATTCCGATGGAGCTGTTGTTCCGTGGAAAGGCGCAATTCTTAGTGCTTCGCGACGAGGCTAAGACCGACTCCGCACGCGTGCGCGAAGTGCTCGACGGCATAGAAACAGAGCGTTTCGAGCAGTGGCGCGACTCATTGTCGTTCCTGACAGACAAGAGCAACATCGAGGAGGTAAACAAGCGTCTTGAGAAGGAAAGGATAAGAGCTCAGGCCAGAACCAACAACGACGACGGTCGTACTCTGCTGCTTCAGTCGGTGAAAAACTCAACTAACCTGAAGCTGTATAAGGACAAGGGATACAACTTCGCTTACACATACTGCTCGGAGAAAGACCCGAAGAAGGTCTATTTCGACGTTACGTTCACCGAGAACGACTACAACTAATCGGCGGTGGTCAACTCTGCCAAAGGCAGTGAGCGGTTGCCTAAGTCGGTCTCTTTGGCCAAGGCAACCGTGGTGCCGTCTTGTTCCAGTCGGTCTATCATCACCCCAACCGTCAGGTTGCGAGTGTCTTCCGCCGGCTTATATACTGCCATGCCGTCCTTGTCGCCCACCAATTCGTCGAGCAGGCGAGCGTGAACCAGTCGGTTTAGCAATATCTCCGTCAGGCGACTCGGTATGCCCGTTGCCTTCGAGATGTCGAGAGCCGTCCGCCCTTCCGGTCCCTCGTTGAACCAGTGGCATACCTGCGCCATCACCCTCGCCGAGAGCTTCATCTGCGTCGCGTGCGACAGGCTGCCGTAGTCTTCACCATAGTCGAACTCCCCGAAATGCTGATAGATATAGGTCAGCTCTGCACCGAAAAGGCAGATGGTCCACGAGATTTGCACCCAAAGCATAAACAACGGCAGTGCTGCGAACGAACCGTAAATGGCGTTGTAGCTCGACAGCCACACCTGCGAATGGATATAGACAAACTGTAGCCACTGCATGGCAACGCCCGCCAAGATGCCAGGGAATATGGCGCAACTCAGCTTCACGTGCGTGTTTGGCATAAAGACATAGAGGGCGATAAACGCTCCCGCCATGACAATGTAGGGCAGCGAGTCGAGGAAGAGCCGCATGGAAGAGCCGAGCAGCAGGAAGTCGGGCATCTGTTTTGCTATCGTGGCAAGGAAGATGGAGATACCAGACATCACCACGATGAAGATTGGCAACAGAAAGAACATTGCCAGATAGTCGGTACAGACGCGCAACGGCGACCGCGGGTGCTTCACGTTCCAAATCTCGTTGAACGTCCTTTCTATGTTGCTGACAAGCATCAGCACCGTGTATAGCATCAGCAGAAGACCGAAGCCGAGAAATATTCCGCTCTTGGTGTGAGCCAGATAGTTCTCTACGAAGCCCGTGATAAACTCCGCCACCTGTGGTTGGCCTGCCAGCGCGCTGTTGAGCCATTCCCCTACGTAGCGGTCGTAGCCGAAGCCGCGCGCAATGGCGAACAGCACGGCCAGAATGGGCACCGTGGCAAGCATCGTGGAGTAGGTGAGCGCGGCGGCTTGGCTCATCACCCTCTTCGTGGTGAAGAACTTCACTGCAAGTATGAGCGGTTTCACGAGCCCTCGCTTCAGCAAATCCACTATTCGCTCTTTTGTCAGTCTCAAGTCGTTGTCTTTAAATAAAAGGAAAGACAGTGGCTCTGTAAGCCGGATTCTGTTCTGCCATTAGGCAGCGCCCGCCATTTATCTACTCTGCACGTCGCCATGCAGCTCCAGCGTTCTACCCTCCATCGCGGCAAGCCTTGGGCAGGCAACCCTGTGGCGATGGTTTACGCGAACTTGCAGCCTCCGGTAGGCACAGCCAGCCGAGTCGCCTCGACCGCTGGTGGTCTCTTACACCACCTTCTCACCCTTACCCCCGCGGAACTCCGCAACGGGCGGACTTTCTCTTCTGCCAACACTTGCCGTCGCCGACAACTTCTACTTTCAGAAGCGGAGTGCCTTGTGCTGTCCGGACTTTCCTCCTGCGCCTTTCAGCGCCGGCGGCAGGCCGAACCACTGTCTTTCGACTGCAAAGGTACGAAGAAAAAACCGAACCACCGCCCAAATCGAAAGAAATCTTCACTCCGCAAGAAAACTATTTCCACCACGATAGTTTCTTATTTCCACCGTAATAACTTATTATTTCCACCGTGTTAATCCGACGTTTCCACCGTAATGATATTCTCGCGCGGCAGTGCCGAGGTTGTGGTTTAGGCTAAATCAGGGTCTGATTTAAGCTGAATCACGCTATGATTTAGCCTAAACCACAATTTTCTGCGCCAAAAACTTCCCGACGCTGCGGCTGCGCTGTCGGTTTGCTTTCGCCGTGGGAGCAACGCCAAACAGCAGATTTTCGGTGAAACGCTTGCTGATTTGAAGAATAATTCGTATCTTTGCAGAAATCTTGCGGCGCCGTCGCAAGGGAGAAAACGTTGGGTTCCGTAGGTCGGGAGTGGTCGAGGCCGTGGGTTGGCAACGCTGCGCAAGAGCGTTCCGCGGGGCTCTGCGATTCTCAATCTTCGCAAAAACAGAATGTTATGACGGAAAGAATTTGCACTATACGAGTGGGGCGGATATGCCCTTCGAGCACGATAAAAGAGGCTGCGGAAAAGGCCAATGGCGACTATGCACTGCTGTTGATAGGCGACGCAAAGGTGGAGTGGGGGGCTACGGCTCTCGACCGTCTGCTGCAAGTGGCAGCCGACACTGGCGCTGCCATGGTGTATGCCGATGCTGCCGACCACCCTCTCATTGACTACCAAGAGGGAAGCCTGCGCGACGACTTCGACTTCGGAGAGGCTGTGCTCCTAAGAAGTGATTTGCTCCGACAATACATATTATATAATACGCACGCGTGGAGATATGCGGCTTTCTATGACTTGCGTCTCTTTCTCTCGCGCCACGGACAACTGTTCCACCTGAATGAGTCGCTCTATCAAGCGGTGAACGACGAAACAGCGATGGGCAGCGAAGAGCGACAGTTCGCCTATGTTGACCCACGAAACCGAGAGGTGCAGGTGGAGATGGAGGCGGCGTGCACGAACCATCTCCGTGAAATCGGCGCATTGGTTGACACGTCGCACTACGCCACTCCCGCCTTCGACGAGGGTTCGTTCGGCGTTGAGGCTTCGGTGGTGATACCCGTCCGTAACCGAGAAAAGACGATAGCCGACGCTGTGAAGAGTGCTCTCTCGCAAGAGGCACCGTTCCGATACAACGTCATCGTGGTGGATAATCACTCCACCGATGGCACCACCGAGACGCTGCGCCGACTGTCTGCCGAGGACGAACGGCTGATACACATCGTTCCCGAACGCAACGACCTCGGAATAGGTGGGTGCTGGAACGTCGCAATCATGAGCGACCACTGCGGACGCTTCGCCGTTCAGCTCGACAGCGACGACCTGTATTCATCGCCCACTACGCTCGAACGAATGGTTACAGCGTTTCGGGAACAAGGCGCGGCTATGGTGGTGGGCTCTTACAGAATGTGCGATTTCGACCTTAACACTCTGCCCCCCGGACTGATAGACCACCGCGAATGGACGGCGGAGAACGGGGCGAACAATGCCCTTCGCATCAACGGTCTTGGTGCACCGCGTGCCTTCTTTACTCCATTGGTAAGGCAGTTGCCGTTCCCCAGCACGAGCTACGGCGAGGACTACGCCATGGGGTTGGCTTTCTCGCGACGCTATCGGATAGGACGTATCTACGACGAGCTTTATCTCTGCCGACGGTGGTCGGGCAACTCAGACCACGCGCTGAGCATCGACAAAATCAATGCTAACAATCTCTACAAAGACCGATTGCGCACCATTGAATTGCAGGCGAGAAAACGCTCTTAGAGTTTATCAAGTTTTTAAAGTTCATCAAGTTTATCAAGAAGTACGTAAGTTTTTCAAGTTATAAAGTGGTGAGTGTATAAAGAAGTTTGGTGAGAGCTTAACGTTTGAAGGGGCACAGTTTAAAGATTAAAGTTTAATGTTTAAAGTATAAAACAGCGATGTTGGAGGATTTTTTCAAGCGACAGTTGGCGGTTTGGCCCGAAGTGCAAAGACGCTACGACGAGCTGAAGGACGTGGAGATAAAGGCGTTGACTGGCAGTGAGTTGGGCGACGTCGCGCTGGCTGCACAGTGGAACCCCGCGCGAATTGTCTCGACGGGAGCCAAGATTGACCGCAAGTCGCTTGCAGAGCGACCGTGCTTCCTCTGCGCCAAGAATAGGCCAAAGGAGCAGTTCGCCCTCGACGTTGATGGCGAGTTTGAGTTGCTCGTGAATCCTTTTCCCATACTGCCGATGCACTTCACAGTGCCTGCGCTGAGACACAGACCGCAGACGATACGCGAGAGCTACGGTGAACTGTGGCGACTCTTAGAGCGATTCCCGCGGTTTATGTTCTTCTATAATGGTCCGAAGTGCGGTGCTTCCGCTCCCGACCATGCACACTTCCAAGGGGGAACGTCGGGCGTGGTGCCGCTGCAAAAAGAGTGGCCGAAGCTGAGCCAACGGTTGACGGAGGTTCACTCCACCATTGGCGGAACGCTCTCGCGCTTAGACGGTTGGCCATGCAAGGCGTGGGTGATAGAGAGCAGCACGGCGGTGGCCGACGAGAGCCTCTTCGGTTGGCTCTACGAGCAGATGCCGATGGGCGCCGACGACACCGAACCGATGATGAACATCGTGGCTTGGCGCACAGAAGACCGACAACTGTGCGTGATTTTCCCCAGGGCGAAGCATCGCCCGAACGGTTATCCCGAACCGATGATAAGTCCTGGGGCGCTCGACATGGCTGGGCTGATGATAACGCCGCGCCGCGATGACTTCGACTGGATAGACTCGCGCCGCGCCGCGCATATTTTGGCGGAATGCGGAACAGAAAACGATTGAATCATGACGACGGAACAGCAAGTAAACGTAGGAATTGTTAGCGGCGACTGCCTTAGCTTCGCCTTTTCCTCGCCCTATCTGTGCGGCGACGAGCAGGTGGTCGGGGCGCAAAGAGTGGTTGCCATAGGTGGTAGAATCAGTTGGCGAGGCTCGGAATACGATGAGCTGACGTTCGTTCCGACCACCTCGGATGCATCGTTTTCAATCGACGACGTGGTGATAGGCGTCCATTTCCATTGGGAGCGTCGCGAACGTCAGACGTTCTTGGGCGAGCTTCGTCTGGTGATGGATGGCGACCGCATTCAGCTTATCAATCGCCTTCCAGTAGAACGCTATTTGGAAAGCGTCATATCAAGTGAGATGAGCGCAACGTCGTCGCTCGAACTACTGAAGGCGCATGCTGTAATCTCCCGCTCTTGGTTGATTCATTTAATGAGGAAGGGGGAGCGAGGAGCGAGGAGTGATTCTTCTTTAAAGAGCAGCGAGGAGTTTTTAATGAGTAGTGGGGAAAGAGAAGTGAGGAGTGAGAATAGTCTTGAAAACGAGGCTGACAATCAAGTCTTATCTCACTCCTCACTCCCCACTCCTCACTCCTCATTAAACAATATTCATTCCCCAAAAGACACTCCTCGCACCACCCATATAAAGTGGTACGACCACGAGGACCATCGGTTATTCGACGTGTGCGCAGACGACCATTGCCAACGTTATCAGGGTATCACTCGTGCTGCCAATCCGCACGTAAGGGAGGCGGTGAGGGCTACCGAGGGCGAAGTGCTGACTTACGACGGCGAGATTTGCGACGCCCGATTCTCGAAATGTTGCGGAGGCGCCACCGAGGAGTTCCGCTACTGTTGGGAAGACGAGGACAAACCATACTTGAAGGCCGTCAGCGACACGCCCGACGGACATTCTGCCGACCTAAGCAACGAGGCCGACGCAGAACGATGGATTCGCACTGCGCCCGACGCTTTCTGCAACACCGACGACCGCCGCGTGCTCCGACAAGTGCTGAACGATTACGACCAAGAGACGCCCGACTTCTATCGCTGGCGCGTTGAGTATTCGCAACAAGAGTTGAGCGCGCTCATAGGGAGGAAGCTCGGAGTGGATGTCGGCGACGTCATCGACCTGAAGCCATTACGACGCGGTCGCAGCGGACGCATCTGTCTGTTGCGCATCGAGGGCAGCAGCCAGACCATCGACGTAGGGAAGGAACTTGAGATTAGGCGCACGCTCAGCGAGAGCCACCTCTACAGTTCGGCCTTCGTGGTTGACAAGGAGTACGACGGCGGCACTGTTCCGTCGCGCTTCATCCTCACTGGTGCCGGATGGGGACACGGAGTGGGTCTTTGCCAGATAGGGGCGGCTGTGATGGGCGAGCGTGGTTACAGCTACCGCGAGATATTGTCGCACTATTATCCTGGCGCCGAAATTAAGAAAACAGATTATCAGAACACGAAACAGATATAGCGATGAACAATCGAAACGCTTGGGCTTGGGTGCCCACACTTTACTTTGCAGAAGGATTGCCCTACGTGGCAGTGATGACCATTTCCCTGCTTATGTATAGCAGACTTGGGATGTCGAACACCGACGTTGCGCTCTACACGTCGTGGCTCTATCTGCCTTGGGTGATAAAGCCATTCTGGAGCCCATTTGTTGACATCATAAAGACGAAGCGCTGGTGGGTACTGTCGATGCAGCTTCTCATCGGCGCGGCGTTCGGTGGCGTCGCCTTTACCATTCCCGGAGACTGGTGGTTGCAAGGGTCTCTCTGCTGCTTTTGGCTTATGGCATTTTCGAGCGCGACTCACGACATTGCCGCCGACGGATTCTATATGCTCGGTCTCGACTCTCACGAGCAGTCGTTCTTCGTAGGCATTCGCAGCACCTTCTATCGTCTTGCAACCATCTTTGGTCAAGGAGTGCTCGTAGCGCTCGCAGGCAGTCTTGAGGTGATGACGCGAAACGTCAGCTACTCTTGGTCGCTGCTGTTCTACCTGATGGCAGGCCTTTTCATCGCCTTCTTCCTCTATCACCAGTGGGCTCTGCCCCGACCGACAGAGGACAAGGGTGCCGAAAACATCACCCCGCGACAACTCTTCGTCGAGCTGTGGAACACCATAAAGACGTTCTTCCAGAAGGAGCAAGTGCTCGTGGGAATACTTTTCATGCTGCTTTATCGTGCGCCAGAAGGGTTGCTCGTAAAGATTACTCCGCTCTTCATCAAGGACTCCGTGGCTGCTGGTGGCCTCGGTCTTTCGCTACAGGAACTCGGACTCGTCCAGGGAACCGTCGGCGTGATAGGACTGACGCTTGGTGGTATCCTCGGTGGTATCTGCGTCAGTCGAGGAGGGTTGAAGAAGTGGCTTTGGCCTATGGTGTGCGCAATCACTCTGCCTGATGCCGTTTACATACTATTGAGTTATATACAATCCTCCAACCTTTATGTGGTGGGTTCTTCCATATTCGTTGAGCAGTTCGGCTACGGTTTTGGTTTCACCGCATATATGTTGTACCTTATTTATTACAGCAGGGGAGAACATAAGACCTCCCATTACGCCCTGTGCACAGCGTTTATGGCTCTCTCAATGATGCTCCCAGGAATGATTGCCGGTTGGCTTCAAGAGATGGTGGGATATAGGATGTTCTTCATCATTGCCATGGTTTCGTGCATAGTAACATTTGCGGTTTCAGCTCTTGTTAAGATTGATCCTAATTTTGGCCGCAAGGATGAGAATTAGGGAAAACCCTAATAACATTTAGGGAAAATCCTTCGACGGATTGGCTTTTTATGCCTACCTTTGCATCAGAAATCAATAAAAACGTAGAAATCATGAAACGAATATCAAACCTTATCACGATGATGGCGATGGTTTTTACCCTCGCTGGAACGCTAACAAGTTGCGATGGCGACTACTTTTACAACGAGGACGATTATGTTTACGACAACCTCATTGGTACATGGAGCGGGCGATTGTCAACCTATTATCAGGCGGCAAACTGGTCTGAAGGCGAGTATGTTACCTATATAACATTCTATGCGAACGGAGAAGGATACGAGGTGGACTATGATGACTACTACGGTTATCGCTACGAAAGTTCGTTCTTGTGGACCGTAGATCGCGGCACGATTTACATTCAATACGATAATCGCGCCTACTTCCGAAACGTGTACATAACGGAATACGAGCTCGGAAATCATTATTTCGACGGGTATATGTACTACAACAATCCAGCGAAAGAGTCGAGTTTCCGCTTCACTCGCACCTACGATTACTATGGAGGTTACTATTCTCGCACGGTGAAAGCCGTGGAGGGGGAGAGCGACTCTATTGCTAAAAATCCTTAAAAGCAAGCCTTCGTTACGCCGATTGGAGAGAAACCTCGGAATAATTGTGTAAATTTGCAACCGCAATAATACAATAGGCCAAGTATGAGAAAGCTCTTATATATAGCTTTAACCATCGCGACCGTAGCACTCGTGGCATCCTGCTCGAAGCTGAAGAAAGGTTCGAGCAGCGGTGCTGATTTCGAGGTGGAACATCGACACGGACACGACAACTTCCGCTTGCAATATCTTCCCTTCAAGGACAGTGCGCAAAGCCGAAAGTGGGGGTTGATTGGTCTCGACGGCGAAGTGCTGCTCAACGATACTCTTGAGAACGAGCCATCACAGGTGGTGAGCGGAATATTCGCGGTGAAGGAAGGAGGTTACTACCACTATTACACCGCCAAGCAATCGCCCGAACGCATCGGAGGCGACTACGTGGAGGCGGGACTCTTCTATGAAGACGTTGCGCCATGCGTAGAGCGCGGAAAGGGATACATCGAATACATAGACAAGAGCGGTAACGTTGTCTTCGACTTAAAAGAGATAGACGGCCACCGCGTTGAGTGGGTAACTCGCTTCTGGAACGGTCTTGCCCGCGTCAAGGCAGGCGGAAAGATAGGCTTCATCAATACGAAGGGAGAGGTTGTCATTGCGCCTCGCTTCCTTTCGGCAACGCCTTTCAGCGACGGAGCATCGCTCGTGGTGGAAGACGAGGGCGACAATGCTCGCAACTATCTGTCGCACGGGGATTACAAGATTACCACGGTGGGTCTTGATGGCGGTCCGCTTGGAGCGTCGTTCTCATCGAAGGACAAGATTGGTAAACTCGGCTTCCAAAACGGACTGATTGCCCACACGTTCAAGACAGACAGCGACTCGATAGCCAGTGAGTTCGTTAATCTTTCGGGACAAGTGATACTGCCGGCAACCACACAATACAAGGAAGTAACGGATATGTACGGCACTCGCTTCGGATTCAACACGGGGACGGCTTGGGGAGTTGCCGACAATCAGTTGACGATGCTCATCGAGCCTAAGCTCGACGGAGTACTGTGGATTGACGACGACGTGATAGCCGTGAAAGCCTACGGTCGCTATAAGCTGATAGACTATGGCGGACAGAACATATCTAAAATCTACGATAATATGTTCTGCGTTGACGCTGGTAAGCACTTCTTAGTGAAAGACGAAAAGGGCTACACCATAATAGACGAGCGCGGAATGGAGGTTACCACTCCGAGAGAACGCATAAACCTCGGTCATCTGCCCGACACGATAACGGCGGGTCAGTGGCGTGATACAGGCCGAAAGATGCCGCCGCCTCCCGTAACCACCGCGGCGCAACAGCCGAAGAAGCCTGAGGCAAAGACCCCGCCACCCGCACAGCCAAAGCAGACTGCCGCCGCGCCTCGCCCCGACAATCGTCAGCAGGCCAAACCGCAACCGTCGTCGAACCGACAGACCCAGACGAAGCGAACGACGAACAATCGCCAGCCGCAGCCAAAGAAAATGCGGGCGCGCGACGACACTATCATACATTTGTAATCGAATATTCATCCTGAAAGCATAGAAGGACGGTCATCGTTGGCCGTCCTTTTCGTATGTCTGAAGGCGTGCTTTGCCGAAAAAAAAGTTAAAAAGACGGTGGTTCCCTTTCGTCTTTTTCGTTTTGTTCGTATCTTTGCAGGGATAATCAAAAAACAGAAAACAATGAAAAAAGCAAGTATTCTCAACGTTGTCTTGGCGCTCGCAGTAGTGATGCTCTGCGCTATGATGGGCATGCAATGCACTGGAAACAAGCAGGGCGAGCAGAGCACTGCCATAGACAACATCATGACGCGCTATAGTGTGCGCAGCTATCAAGAGCGACCCGTAGAGCAAGCCACCATCGACACACTGCTTCGCGCTGGTATGGCGGCTCCGTCGGCAGTGAACAAACAACCGTGGCACTTCGTGGTGGTAACAGACAAACAGCAGCTTGCCAAGATAGCAGAACTTACGCCGAATGCCGGTTCTGCCGCTAAAGCACCGCTTGCCATCGTGGTTTGTGCCGACATGAACAAGACGTTGGAAGGCGAAGCCAAGGAATTCTGGGTGCAAGACGTCTCTGCTGCCACCGAGAACATACTATTGGCGGCACATGCCGTTGGCCTCGGAGCAGTGTGGACCGGTCTCTGGCCTGACCGCGAACGGAGCGGGAAGATAGGCGAGCTGATGCAACTGCCAGAGAATTTCGTCGCCTTTTGTACCATCGTCGTAGGCTATCCCGACGGCGAGCCGCAGGTGAAGGACAAGTGGAACGAGGACAACGTCTCGTATAACACGTTTGGCTCGAAGTCCAACGCCACGGCTACGGCAGCCGCTCCCGTCGAGGAGAAGAAGACGCTGAAAGAGTTTGACGTCAGCCGAGAGTTCCGCGAAAATCCGTTCAACTACTTCATGAAGAACCACGGACTCATACTGGCGGCAGGCGACAAGACGGCGAGCAACGCTATGACCATCGGTTGGGGCGGGCTCGGACGTTTGTGGCAGAAGACCGTAGCCACGGTCTATGTGGCCGAAGGTCGCCATACTCACAGCTTCATGGAAAAGACGAAATACTTCACCATCATGGAGTTCAAAGACCCGAAGATTGCCGAATATATGGGCAGCCACAGCGGGCGCGACGGCGACAAGGCCGAGGCGCTTGGCCTGCACAAGGCCTACACCGAGAACGGCGCACCCTACTACGAGGAGGCCGACGTGGTGATAGAGTGCCGACTGATGTATAAGGCTCCGTTTGCGCCAAGCGGGTTCACCGACGACGTTCCCCGCAAGTTCTACGACGGCTTCGACGCTGGCTTGCATTCCGAATACATAGGCGAAGTGGTGAAGGCCATGAGAAGATAATCAGTGAAAAAGCGGACGAAATGTTTTGTCGTCCGCTTTTTTATTGCTACCTTTGCAGGTGAGAAACCTTGATTATTACCGAATATTATTGCTAACTCTACGATATGAAACTTCGATTCAGCTTGCAATACCGCACGGCATGGGGCGAGAGCCTGCACGTCGTCCTCACTTATAAAGGGCAAAACGGAGCGTCGCGCTCGCAAAACCTGCTGATGCAGACCAACGACGGCGAGCAGTGGGCCGTGGAGACATCGGCGGTGCACTCCCGACAACAGCGCATAGACCGCATTGCCTACCACTATCAGGTGGAAGACGAAGAGGGGCGCGTGCTACGAAAAGAGTGGACGGGAGTGGAACGCTCATACGCTTTCGACGTTACGAAAGACTACTCGTTCCCCGACCAGTGGCGCGACATCCCGCTGCAACACCACCTCTACACCCGCGCCTATCAAGCCACGACAGGCACGCCCACCACCCCGTTCGAGCCACCGCGCCTGCCTCTCTTCCGCAAGAGCATAGTGTTCCGCGTCTCTGCGCCTCAGGTGGGGCCCGACCATTACGTCGGTCTCTGCGGCAACCACCCGTCGATAGGCAGTTGGAATCCCACCCGTTTCCTGCGCATGGAGCCCTGTGGCGACGGCGAATGGATGCTCTCGGTGAATGCCGACACGATGATGCTTCCACTGGAATACAAGTATGTCGTCGTCAGCCGACAGTCGAACGCAGTAGAGGCTTGGGAGGAGGGAGACAATCGCAACACGGGAAGTCTGCAGATAGCCGACGGAGAAGTGCTCGTCTTGACGGGCGAGACGCTGCGGCTGAAAGAGCAGACGTGGAGAGTGGCAGGAGTGGTGGTGCCGCTCTTCTCCCTAAGAAGCGAGCACAGCTACGGCGTGGGCGACCTCGGCGACCTACGACGGTTCATCGACTGGGTAGCCCTGACAGGGATGAAGATGGTGCAGCTCTTGCCGATAAACGACACGACGGCAACCCACAGATGGGGCGATTCCTATCCTTACAACATCGTTTCCTGCTTCGCCATACACCCCTCGTATATCGACCTTGAGGAGGCGGGAGTGCTGAAAGACAAGCGCCGCATGACCCACTATCGGCGGCAGCAACGCGAGCTGAACGCCCTGGCCGAAAGCGACTACGAGGCTGTGGAGCGAGTGAAGTCAGCCTATCTCCACGAGCTTTTCACCGAACAAGGCGAACGAACCTTAAAGTCAGACGATTACCTACGGTTCTTCGAGCAAAACAAGAAGTGGCTCGAACCGTTTGCCGACCACTATTACTTCTTCGTGCAATACCACTTGTTCCGTCAGCTGAAGGCGGCAGCCGACCATGCCCACGCTAAGGGCATCGCGCTGAAAGGCGACATACCAATCGGAGTGAAGGCCGACAGCATGGAGGTGCACGAGCATCCTGAATATTTCTACTCCGACATGCAGACCGGAGCCCCGCCCGACGCCTTCTCGCGCAACGGTCAGAACTGGGGATTCCCAACCTACAACTGGGACGCACTCATGCGCGACGACTGCTCTTGGTGGCGCGAGCGTCTGGCCGTGATGCAGCGGTCGTTCGACGCTTTCAGGCTCGACCACGTGCTTGGCTTCTTCCGTATCTGGGAGATACCAGAGCAGGCGGTGAGCGCAACGCTCGGACATTTCTCACCTGCGCTCCCCCTTAGTGCCGAAGAGATAGAGTACTTCGGACTCACTTTCCGCCGCGAGATGCTCACCAAGCCCTTCATAAACGACCGCGTGGTGGAGCGACTCTTCGGAATACACGCTGCCTACGTCAAAGAGAACTTCCTCGACCGAAAGGCCTACGGACTATACTCGCTGCGCCCCGAAGTGGCCACGCAACGACAAGTGGAGCACTACTTTAGCGGAAAGACAGACGAGAACAGCCTGTGGATTAGGGACGCACTCTATCAGCTCGTCGCCGACGTTCTCTTCGTGGAAGACCCGCGGCAAGAGGGAATGTTCCACCCACGAATAGGTGCCTACAACGAGCCCGTCTATGAGGCACTATCCTCGGAAGACAAGGACGCCTATATGCGCATCTACAACAACTACTACTTCCAGCGCCACAACCACCTGTGGGCACAGACAGCCCTGCGCCGACTGCCCACGATGCTTGAGGGTTGCCGTATGTTAGTGTGCGGAGAAGACCTCGGCATGCTGCCCGACTGCGTGCCTGGCGTGCTCGATGCTCTCCGAATACTGACGCTTGAGGTGCAGAGCATGCCCAAGCAAGCTGGCTTCGAGTTCGCCCATATCGACGGATACCCATACCGAAGCGTTGCCACCATCTCCACCCACGACATGGCTCCCCTTCGCCTTTGGTGGGAAGAGAGTCCAGAGCGCACACAGCGCTACTACGCCACGATGCTGCAAAAGGAGGGTCGTGCCCCGCGCCAACTGCCAGCACACCTTGCCGAACAGATAGTGGCTCGACATCTCTACGGACCGTCGATGCTATGCATGATTTCCCTGCAAGACTGGCTTGCCACCGACACTAACCTCCGACGAAAACAACCCTACGAGGAGCGAATCAACGTGCCGTCGGACCCGTTCAACCACTGGAGCTATCGTATGCATCTCTCGATAGAACAGCTCATTAAGGAGGATAAGTTCAACCAAAAGCTGCACACGATGATAGAGCGAAGCCGAAGGCTCTGAACGTCCACCGAGGCGATGCCGTGTCATTACGGTAAGAATAACCGATTAACACGGTGGAAATAAAAAACTATCACGGTGGAAATAACAAATTAACACGGTGGAAATAACCAGCTATCGTGGTGGCATCAGTTTTCGGGGATGGCTGTGCCGGTTTGTGGTTTAGGCTAAACCAGAGTCTGATTTAAGCTAAATCACGCCCTGCTTCAGCCTAAACCAGAATATAGAAACGATAAAGATTAGACTTGAAATGGATAATTACATTTTCGACTTAGACGGGACGCTGCTCGACACTCTCGCCGACCTTGCAGCGAGCACCAACTATGCCCTGCGCTCGGTGGGGCTGCCCGAACGGACGACCGACGAGGTGCGACGGTTTGTCGGCAACGGTGTCAGGCTGCTGATGGAGCGAGCCGTGCCCAACGGTGCCGCCAATCCTAAGTTCGACGACGCCTACGCCGCTTTCCGACTACACTACTTGGAGCACAGTCTCGACACCACAAAGCCGTACTCCGGCGTGCCTGCGATGCTCGAAGAGTTGCGCAAGCGAGGCCGACGCATCGCCGTGGTAAGCAATAAGTTATACGAGGCAACGGAGTCACTCTGCCGCCACTTCTTCGCCGACACGGTGGAGGTGGCCATCGGCGAGCGCGAGGGCATCAGGAAGAAGCCTGCGCCCGACACCGTGATTGAGGCGATGCGGCGGCTTGGCGTAGGCGAGGAGAGGTCGGTCTATGTAGGCGACAGCGACGTTGACATCGCCACGGCTCGCGCGAGCCACCTGCCCTGCATCAGTGTGTTGTGGGGCTTCCGCGATCGCGCTTTCCTGGTGGCTCATGGAGCGCAGCGTTTTGTCTGTTCGCCCCAAGAATTGCTCGAAATAGACGCTGCCGAGGCAAAAAATGCTTAGAAAAAGGGTCGGGAATGAAAATTTCTGCCCTTTTTTAGTGGTATGTGAATTATTTTTCGTACATTTGCCGAGGATTTCAGTAGGTCAGACAGCTCGTGCGGTCCAAAAGGCACCGCCATCGGTGGCTGACATCATCGAAACGATTAAAAATTTTTACCCAATATGGAATATACAGACCATACCAACGAAGATCGACAGTTGCAGCGCACCATGCGCCCCGAAGAGCGGGAACAGAAGCAGGCCACGCAGCAACAACACATTCACGACGACGGTGGACAGGTGGCTTGTCCACACTGTGGTGCACTAAACGACTCCACTTCAGCCTTTTGCGCCAACTGTGGCGAAGCAATCCAAGTAGAGACGTGCCCCAACTGCGGTTCGGCGATTGATGCCGACACCGACTATTGCGAGCACTGCCATCACTACATTCGTCCCGACGTTTGCTCCTTCTGTGGAGCTGCCCTCAGTGGCAACGAGACCTATTGCCCAGAGTGCGGTTCGCCTCGCGGCGGCATAGTGTGCCCTCGCTGCCATACTCTCAACGATTTCGCGTTCTGCCGCACTTGTGGCGAACCGCTGACAGACAGCGCGATGGAGCTCGCTAAGGCCGTGCAAGCAGACCCCGACTATTTGGAGATGTTGCAGACGGCTGAGGAGCTGATGCGTATTGACAACACGTTGGCAGCGTCGAACGAAAAAGACCGCCAAGTGGACCGCAAGGGCAACGACATCCGTCGCCGCGTCTTGGAAGCACTGGCAAAAGACAGAGGCATCGAGACTCCCGTGCAAGAGAAGCCCCGTGCCCCGCGTATGTCGCCGCAAGAGCAGCAGGCTCTGAGGGAATATAAGATGAAAGAGCTCACCGCTCTGATGGAGAAACTGTCGGCACCGGCACAGAAGAAGCCCGCGAAAGTGAGAAACTACGCCATGGCTACCAAGCCGCAGGGAGTACGAGTGGCATGGGAATGCAATTGGAAGCATGCGCTTCACAGTTCGCCTTGCGCCTGCGCAAAACCACAGATGGGTGGCCATTGGGTGATGCTCGGAGGCGACGCAAACGTTACTGACGACAACTGAGAACCGCCGACTTCAGACTTTAAACGTTAGGCATTAAGCATTAAACGTTATGGTTTTGAAAGTCGAGATTCTTGGAAAGAGAGTGAGACAACAACGGTTGAAATTTTATATTTAGACTACGATATGCAAGACGATTATAAGAAAACAATAAGAAACACTTCGGTGCTGAACGACGGAATGGGCTCTATGGCCACAGTACGCACGGTGAAGCCCGAACAGCAGACCACGAGGGGAGCAGCCGACTTGGGCGGCAGTACCGCGGGAGTAGGGCAGCCGACGGCACGACCGACGGGCACCATTCGCCCACAGACCGACGTTCAGGCCGACCAGAAAACCACGTCGAACAACTTCATTCTGAAGGGAAAAGCCTACGACAACCTGAAGTGTCTGTCGAGCAATTCGGGAGAGGCACAGGTGTTTCTCGTCAGTCGAGAGGGGAAGGAGTACGCTCTGAAGCTGTTCTATCCGAAAGTGAAGGAAGACAGAGAGATGGCGCGCAAACTGGTGAACATCGACGTTGAGATGGTGGTGAAGCACTTCGACTTCGGCTACACCTACGTGGACGGAGAGCAGCGCGACTATGAGCTGATGGAGTTTATGCAGGGCGGCACGCTGGAAGACATGAAGACGACGCAAGACATCAACCGCTTCCGTCGCATAGCACTGCAAGCGGCTGGCGCTCTTGCCTATATCCACAACGAGAGCATCATCCATAAAGACGTGAAGCCAGGCAACTTCTTCTTCCGCGACAAGGAACATTCTGAACTTGCGCTCGGCGACTTTGGCATCTCTTCGGTGCTGGCAGACGACGGACAGCCCCACCGTACTACGCAGGCTCGCACGCCACTCTATGCCGCTCCTGAGATGTACAACAACGTTATCGACGGCGAGGTGGAAATCACGCCACGCGCCGACTACTATTCGCTCGGCATAACGCTCATGACGCTTTGGCTCGGTGAGAACCCGTTCGGAAGCAACGAGCGCACCATGACGAGGGCGAAGAACGAGGGTCAGATTCCGCGCATCGACGAACTGCCAGAGCGGGTGAAGATGATAGTGATGGGCTTGACCACGGTTAACCCTGAGACTCGCTGGACATTCAACGAGGTGGAGAAGTGGTTTGCTGGCGAGAGTCCTAAGGTTGACATCTCCTCTCCGTTCCTGAGATACAAGAAGTTCGTGTTCGACCCTGAGCGCAATCTCGTGGCTTCCAACACCGAGCAGCTTGCCTCGCTAATGATGCAGAACGCCCGTCTTGGCAGGCATTATCTCTACAGCCACAAGCTCAGCCAGTGGCTCGACGAGTGCGGCAACGGCAAGCTCAGCACCGAGATAAACAACATCGTCAACAATCGCTATCCAGCAAATCAAGACGCGGGACTGCTGTCTGCCGTCTATACTCTCGACAAGACCTATCCTTACACCGACCTCCACGGCAACAAGTGTACCGACATTCACGCCGTGGCTCTCTCGCTGATTAGCTATGCCGACGAATATGCAGTGTCGCTCTGTCGGACAGACAGCCCGCTGTTCCTCTATTTGGAGACCCATACGCAGTGCGACGTACACCGCTTGCGTGAATATTTTGCTAAGGCGTAAAGACGACAAGGAAAAGGGTCGCATCGCGGTGCTGCGCACGGTTTACGAGATAGACCCCGACGTGCCGTTCCTTGCCCGCTTCGGTGCTAACACGGTGAAAGACATAGTGAAGGCGTTTGGTTCGGGCGATGCCAACATCGACGAATGGAACAGCCTGACCGACGGCAGGCTTGAGTCGTGGCTCAACTCCCATAGCGACGAGATGACGCAAGAGTCGTTCCGCATTCTTCAGACGCAGAACGATGGCAGTCGCGGCTTCGCTTATAAGACGCTCTACAACATAGACCGTGAGTCAGCTTTCGACCTGCGTTTTGCTGACACCCCCGCTAAGGTGGGAAAGCTGTTGAACGAGAAGCTGATGACTCTGCAGTCGGCATCCGACGCCGAGTTCGCTCACGAGATGAAAGACTACTCGGACCTGAACGGAAGACTGGCCTTCTATGCTCAGCTCCACGGTTGGTCGGAGTGCGCCGACAGCCTGCAGCACTGCTTTGACATGCAGAGCAAGGAGAACAAGGAGCGCCTCGGCAGATACGACCTACGCACGGCGTCTTATCGCTTCTGCAAGATGATAGGCGGCGATCCCACCTATCGCTTGGCCGACGGAACACTGTTGAGCGACGGCACCAGCATCAGCAATCGCCATCGCTCCCAGATACTTCACGAGATAAAGCACGGCAGCTTCACTCAGTGGCTCACCCTGTTCTATCACGAGAACCCCGACGCCGACTTCTCGCAACCCTACACCTACGAGCAGTCGCTCGTGAGATGGCTGGAGGAGGTCGGTACTTACGACCCCAGCTTCAAGTACTTCAAGCGCTTTAGCGAGGCGAAGGCTACGACGGACAACAAGATTAAGGCCACGCGAAATCGGTGGGCGAGGGTGAAGAGCACCGAGCTCATCTGGAGCTACGTCTGCTATGCCTTGGCCGCCGTGTGGTTGCTGCTAATCATTTTCGTGGGCATACCCAACAAACAGGAGCTCTTTTACAACAAGTTCCTAATGATGGTGATCCCGCTTGGTGTCTCGACGGCCATCGTTGCCGGTGCGCGTGCTTGGTTCCGCGGATACGGATTCACAATGTCGCTCATCTGGAGTTTGCTCGGTTTCCTCACCGCTAACATTCCGACATTTATACTGATAAACGTCAATACCAAGTGGCCGGCTCTGTTTATCCCCTGCATTGTTGTCTTGTCGCTAATATACCTCTTCATCTGTTGGAAGACGAGCGTCAAGACCGACCACGGCGATGCCAAGCGACTCGTGGACGAGGCGCTCGAAGACGAAGTCAAGACGGGAATGATTGACCCCCTCTATTATACGTTCAAGTCAAAGTCGTATAGATATAAAGGAAGCAACTTCGGAGTGCTCGACGAGATAACTGACCATGTGGACTCAATGGCAGGCGAGTCGTCTGTTCACTTCATAACGTGGAGCATTCTCTTCGGTGTCTTGGTGGCCGAACTGTGCATCGCAGCTTTCTTTTAAGTGATAGCCATTTGTCATGCAGTGCGAACATTGCCATAAGGAGAATCGAAAAGAGGCCAAATACTGCAAGTGGTGCGGTAAGCCTGTGGTGCAGCGTGGCGCGCTCGAAGGCATCGTCGGCATGGACGATGTGAAGAAGCAGCTGCGCACCATCGTTGATTCCTACACCTTCCTTGAGCGTCGAAAGGAGCTCGGAGGGGTGAAACTGCGTGTCAATGCCATAATAATAGGAGAGACGGGCACGGGAAAGAGTCTGCTGGCTACGGCTATGCGCGACTATTTCTTCGCCCACGGCATCATACCGAAGTCGAAGTTGACAGTGGTTAGCGCCGTTGACTATAATCGCTTCGTGGATAAGTGGGACGAAAACATACAGAAGGCGAAAGACGGAATTCTCTTCTTCGACAATGTTCAGAAGTTGCTTCCCGACAAATATTCAAAGGAGGTGAATCCGCTCGACAAGCTCTTCGTCGAGATGGACTCTTGGACTGATGGCCCGATAGTAGTTATGGCCGGTCTGCCAAAAGGTTTGGAAGACTTCCTTGAGAGTAACCCTGCCGTGGCAAACCGATTTAGGTACGTGTTCCGTCTGCCCACGCCAAACTATCAGCAACTGGCCGACATCTGCAAGAAGACGCTATACTCGAAATATGGCATTTCCAAGTTCGCTGAAGAGGCCGACGACCAGTTGAAGAGGCTGTTCAAGTATAAGCTGAAGACTCGCGACGACGGTTTTGGCTATGGCCACGAGGCTGAAAAGGAGGCCGAAGAGATATTCACACAGTTTATTAGCCGCGGAGCCGATGCTTCGGAGGTGGAACTTTCCGACGTAGTAGGATACGTGCCAGAGGAGCGCACCACCGAGCAGATACTCTCCGACCTCGACTCGTTCATCGGAATGGACGAGGTGAAGCGAGCCGTCAGGGACATAGCAATGACGATGAAGAGTAATGTGGAGCGACAGCAACGCGGACTCGGCGAACAAGAGAAGACCGCGCTCCATATTGTGCTCACGGGAAATCCCGGCACGGGAAAGACGACGATAGCCCGAAAACTCGGCGAGATATTGGCTGCCATCGGTTATCTCGATTCGGGACACGTAGTAGAGGTAGATCGCTCGAAGATGGTAAGTCCGTATCAGGGTGAGACTCCGCGCGTGGTAAATCAGTTGGTGGATAAGGCTATCGGCGGCATTCTCTTTGTTGACGAAGCATACACGCTCGCCCCTGTCAGCGAGACGGGATCGCGCGACATTCAGGGTGCGCAGGCACTCGAAACGCTGATGAAGCGTATGGAGGACGACCGTGGAAAGTTCGTGGTAATAGCGGCGGGTTATCGAATGGAGATGGAAAATCTCTTTAGAGTCAACCCCGGTTTCCGCAGTCGATTCAGCTATTTCCTCAACATCGACGACTATCGTCCTGCCGAACTGTTGCAGATATTGCTCTCAATGTCTAAGGAGCGCCACTATAAGTTCAACGATGGCGCGCTGGAAAAGACGAAGAAACTCATCGACACCATTTACACTTCGCGCGACAAGACCTTCGCTAACGGGCGAACGATGCGCCAACTGCTCGAACGCATTGCCACGATGCAGGCCGAACGCCTCCAGCGTAGCAACATCTCTACAATGTCGAACGAGGAGATTATCACCATCACCGAAGACGACATTCCTTACGAGGAGCCCAAGAGCATAGACTACAACGAAGTGCTTGCCAAGCTCGACGGACTCGTTGGCCTCGGCTCTGTTAAGAAAGAGATAAGCAACATCGCATCGCTCATCAATATGCAAGTGAAGCGTGGCCAGCCCAGTGCGTCGCTCGCGAAACACTACGTCTTCACCGGCAATCCGGGCACGGGAAAGACCACCGTGGCGCGTATCATGGCCGAAGTGTTGAAGATGCTCGGCGTGGTTGTCAAGGGACAACTGATTGAGGCCGACCGTTCCAAGCTCGTGGCAGGATACTCAGGACAGACAGCCATCAAGACAAATCAACTGATAGACCAAGCACTCGGAGGCGTTCTTTTCATCGACGAAGCATACACTCTCAAGCAGGGAGACAACGACCAATTCGGAGGCGAAGCTATCGACACGCTGCTCAAGCGAATGGAGGACGACCGTGGAAGGTTTGTCTGCATAGTGGCGGGCTACACTGACGAGATGCACGACTTCATCGACAGTAACCCCGGACTGAAGAGTCGTTTCACCGAAACTATACATTTCGACGACTATACGGCGGAAGAGATGTCGCAGATATTCGTCAATCTCGCGGCGTCGAAAAACTTTACCATCGACTCTGACGCTTCGTCTGCAATACGACGGATGATGGAGTCGGTCTGCCTGCGAAAAGACAAGAACTTCGGAAACGCGCGCGTGGCACGGCAACTGTTCGACCAGACTGTGGAGCACCAGAGCCAACGCCTCGTCCAGCTCATGGGCGACCCATCGCTGAAAGAGGAAGACATGTTCGCCATCACCAGCGCCGACTTGCCCCTTGAGGAGGAGAGCGAGGCACGACCGATAGAGGAAGTTCTCAACGACATGGACAATCTCGTCGGTATGCGCTCGGTGAAGAATGCACTGCGGCGTCTCGCAGTTCAGCAGATGTTCTTGAAGCAACGTCAGGCTCTTGGCGCAGGAAATGCCAAGTTGATGACCATGAACTTCGTGCTCACTGGCAATCCCGGCACTGGAAAGACTACCATAGCACGAATGATGGGCGAGATTCTGCATTCGATGGGAATATTGCCTACAAGTCGTGTCGTCGAGGCAAGCAGGGCGACGCTCGTAGGAAAATACGTGGGCGAGACACCACGCATCGTCAATAATATGATAGACAAAGCACTGGGCGGAATACTTTTCATCGACGAGGCTTACACGCTCAGCGAGGGAGACGACCAGTATGGAAAGGAGGCAATAGAGACGCTCATGAAGCGTATGGAAGACGACCGAGGCAAACTCGTCGTCGTGGCTGCGGGCTACAAAGAGCAGATGGAGCGCTTCATGCAGACCAACCCAGGACTGTCGAGCCGTTTCACCCACGTGCTGCACATAGAAGATTACAACGAAGACGAGCTGCTCGCAATATTCAAGATGATGGCTCGCAAGGAAGACTACACGCTCACCGTCGAGGCAGAGATGAAGCTAATGGGACTGATTTGCGAGAAGGTGATGAGGAAAGACAAAAACTTCGGCAACGCTCGCGAGATGAGAAATCTGCTCGACGAGACCGTTCAGAACCTCTCAATGAGACTCTCGCAGAGGCCTGCCGAGACGCTGACAAAGCAAGACTTCCAGACCATCACGCCCGACGACATCCCGAACTTGCAAAGCTGAAGCATAGAGAAAAGGTACTGATATGATAACTTGTCCTAACTGCAACGAACATATAGACGACGATTCCCACTACTGCGACCAGTGTGGCCAACAACTCTACTTCTGCAACCGATGCGGAAAGGTGGGGCTTGGTAAGAGATGCACATCGTGCGGCGGACTGATGCTCACGCCCGAAGACATGAAGCGCAGTGTGCTTAATCGAACAGAGGTAGCAGTGAGCATACCAACGTCGGTCGCCGCAGGAATACCCTCGCTAACACTGTACAACGGGAGTCTCAACATACGTCTGACGGGCATCAACGGTGCTATCATCGGACGCCGACAAGGGCCATACCGCGTTTACTTCGAGCAAAACATGTATGTCTCCGGCGTTCATGCCCAACTGCAATACTCGGCGCGAACCGGATGGTGCATAACAGACAAACACTCCTCCAATGGAACAAAGGTGAACCAAAGGCAACTCCAACCAGATGTCCCCGCTCCTATTAAGGATGGAGACATCGTATCAATAGCAAACATTAACCTACAAGCAAGCGTAAAATGAGAAAGCTCGAAATGGCTGTCGAGGCAGCAAGCGACACCGGATATATACGGGAGAACAACGAGGACATGATACTCGCTGGACATGAAACCCTAAGAAACGACACCCTCAGTAAGACCGCAATAGTGGAGGGCGACGATAGATATATCGTTGCTCTTGCCGACGGAATGGGAGGACACAAGGGTGGTGAAGTGGCAAGCGAAATGATGCTGAGAAACCTCAACACCTTCTTCTACGACATTCCCGCCGACCTCAGCAACGACGACCTGATAGACCGCTTCTTCACGTGGCTCGCCTCGGTCAACCGTTCCATCAACGGCAAGGGCGGCGAGCAAGCCAACTTGCAGGGAATGGGTACCACGCTCGTGGCATTCATCGTCTATAATCATAAGTTCTTCTGGGTGAACTGCGGAGACAGCAGACTCTACAGAGTTCGCGGTGGCCACATAAAGCAACTCACGAACGACCACTCGCTCGACATGCTCACTGGGCTGAAAAGCGACTCTAACGTCCTGCTTAACTGCATCGGAGGATGCTGCCAAGACTCTTATCTCGACATACTCGAAATGGACGACGTGCAGCAGGGAGACCTCTACATGCTATGCTCCGATGGGCTTACCGATATGATAGACGACGAACATTTGCTCGGCGACATCAACAGCGGAGCATCGGCCTCTACCCTTGTCAAGGCGGCAAACGAGGCTGGCGGCTTCGACAACATATCGGTCTGTCTCATAAAAATTAACGATTTGAATTAGGATAAACAAACAATAAAAGCGCGTCAATCGTCCCGCCTCACCACGCTAATCGTGGGGCTCGACGACCTTGACTGCCCGATAAACTCAAAAAAGGAAGGATAACAAACAATGCCATTAAGACTTCCCGACAAGCTGCCGGCAATAGAACTCCTAAAGAAGGAGAACATTTTCGTGATGGATAACTCGCGAGCCACCTCGCAAGACATCCGACCACTACGCATAGTGATACTCAATCTCATGCCGCTGAAGATAACCACCGAGACCGACCTTATCCGATTGCTATCGAACACGCCTCTGCAGATGGAGATATATTTCATGAAGCTGAAGAGCCATAACCCGAAGAACACACCGATAGAACACATGATGATGTTCTACAAGGACTTCGAGACCCTCAGTCAGCAGAAGTTCGACGGAATGATAATCACAGGCGCTCCCATCGAGAATCTTGAGTTTGAAGAGGTCGGATATTGGGACGAGATGAAGCAGATATTCACTTGGGCCAAGACCCACGTAACGAGTACCCTCTATATTTGCTGGGCGGCGCAAGCAGGACTCTACTTCCATTACGGCATACCGAAATATCCGCTCCACAAGAAGATGTTTGGCATATTCAGGCAGAAACCGCTGATGCCGATGCTCCCAATCTTCCGTGGCTTCGACGACTTCTTCATGATGCCACACAGCCGCCACACCGAGATTCACCGCGACGACATAGCCAACTGCCACGAACTGACGCTGCTCGCAGAGTCGGAACAGAGCGGAGTGAGCATGGTGATGGCACGCGGCGGTCGCGAGTTCTTCATCACCGGACACTTGGAATATTCGCCCGACACGCTCGACAAAGAGTATAAGCGCGATAAGGGAAAGCGCGACGACGTGGAGATGCCCGTCAACTATTACCGCGACGACAATCCCGACAATCCGCCAGTGGTGTCGTGGCGCGCCCACGCCAATCTGCTCTTCAGCAACTGGATAAACTACTACGTCTATCAGGAAACTCCATACGACATCAATAAGATTGAGTGATGCAGACCGTGGAACTGTTGGCTCCCGCCAAGAATCTTTCGTGCGGCATAGCGGCAATCGACCACGGTGCCGACGCCGTGTACATAGGACCGCAACGCTTTGGAGCCAGAGCCGCAGCAGGCAACTCAATCAGCGACATAGAGCAACTCTGCCACTATGCCCACCGTTTCGGCGCAAAGGTGTACGTAACGCTGAACACTATCATCTTCGACAGTGAACTCGACGACGCCGAGCGTCTGCTCAGACAGATAGAGCAGGCTGGCGCCGACGCCATCCTCGTTCAGGATATGGCCCTGCTTTCCATGAAGCCACAACTGCCGTTGCACGCCAGCACTCAGACCGACAACAGGAGTGCCGACAAGGTTCGCAGTCTGCATGAATTAGGGTTCAGCCGCGTGGTGCTCGCCCGCGAGCTTTCCATCGACGATATAAAAAATATTCACAATCAAGTGCCCGACGTGGAGCTTGAGGCGTTCGTTCATGGCGCCCTCTGCGTCAGCTATTCCGGACTGTGCTACGCCTCTCAGCGCTGTTTCGGCAGAAGTGCAAATCGCGGTGAGTGTGCCCAGTTTTGCCGATTGCCGTTCGACCTCGTTGACAGCGACGGGCGAACGATTGAGTCTAACCGTCATCTGCTCTCGCTGAAGGATATGTGCCGCATAGACAATCTGGAAGAACTGCTTGAGGCTGGCGTAACTTCCTTAAAGATAGAGGGAAGACTAAAGGACGAGACCTACGTGAAAAACGTTGTGGCTGCCTATAGTCAACAACTGAATCGCATAATCCGCCGTCATCCCGACACCTACAGAAGGGCTTCTCTCGGTGAATGTCGTTACACGTTTGAGCCCGACCTCCACAAGACTTTCAACAGAGGATTCACCGACTACTTCCTTCACGGCAGGAAGCCAGGCATGACATCGTTTGACACTCCCAAGGTGATGGGCGAAAGGGTGGGGCGTGTAAAAGAAATTCGAGGGTTGACGATCGTCGTCTCTGGCACGGCTTCGTTTGCCAACGGCGACGGTCTCTGTTTCTTCGATTCGCACCGTCGGCTGCAAGGCTTCCGCGTGAACAGGGTTGACGGGCACGGTCATCTTGTGCTGCGAGAGGTGCCGAACGAACTGCGCAGGGGCACGGAACTCTATCGCAACAGCGACGAGCGTTTCGAGCGACAGATGCAGGGTCAGACTTCCGTCCGCACGATACCCATTAGTTTCCGCCTGAGCGAGACGGCCACAGGCTTTGCGCTCTCTGCTCCGCAGGGCGTCCGCGTGGAGATTGAGGCTGAAAAGCAGTTGGCAAAATCGTCGCAGCGAGACAACATTGTCCGCCAACTGAGCAAACTCGGCGGCACTCCATACGAATGTACTCAGGTGGAAATTCCAGACGATTTCCCTTATTTCATTCCCAACAGTCTGCTCTCCGAACTTCGTCGCAAGGCGGTGGAGTGTTCCTTAATGAGGAGTGAGACTTCTTTAATGAGGAGTGAGGAGAGAGGAGAGAGGAGTGAGAATAGCTTTGAAAATCGAGGAGAAAACGACAAGAACGTGCAAGTCATATCTCACTCCTTACTCCCCACTCCTCACTCCTCATTCCCCAATACAGCAAACTCAGTAGCGGCAGAGATGTTTGGCACGGAGGTTAATGCCTTCGAGGTTAACCCTCCGAAAGAGGCGGTGCAGTTGATGCGTTGTCGTCATTGCCTGCGTTATTCGCTCGGCTACTGCGTTCGCAATGGCGGCCAACCACCGCAGTGGCGCGAACCACTCTACCTCGTGATGGGAAACGGTAAGCGTTTCCAGCTACAGTTCGATTGCAAGAATTGCGAAATGTCAGTCTTAGGATAATCTCACTATGAGCACTCTAAACCATATAATACGATTGCAGTTGCAGGGCCTTTCCGCCCGCGTTGGCTGCTTGTTGCTCCTTTCGGTTGCACTGCTGTCGTCGTGCTATCAGCCAGTTTCCAATACTCCCGACGCTTGGGACCTTACGCGACAACAGATAGACTCCATCTCGTTTTCCACCACCCACCACTATTCGCAGGGCTACAACTTCGTGGTGAAGAGCGACACTTTCTGCCTCGTATCAGATGACGGCGATACTCTCGTGGTGCCTCGACACGGGCACCTCGTGGTGGCTGAGATAAGAACAGAGCCGGAGGACAGCGTTGACTCAGTATGGGTAAAGCTGGCGCACGACCAGATTACGCAGGGATGGATACAGGAAAAACAGTTGCTCGTGCAGGTGGAACCCGACGACCCTATATCTCAATTCATTAACACCTTCTCCGACACACACTTACTCGTATTCCTTTCCGTCATCGTCGTCGCACTGATGGCCTATTGGATTAGGCGGTCTATGCGGCGAGGATTCCACATTGTTCACTTCCGCGACATACCGTCGTTCTATCCTGCTCTGCTCTGCTTGCTTGTGTCGCTTTCGGCTCTTTGCTACGCAACCATACAGACGCACAACCCTGAGATGTGGCGCCACTTCTACTATCATCCCTCGCTCAATCCCTTCGCAATGCCTTTCCGCCTCGAAGTCTTTCTGTTGCTCGTATGGGCGACGGTCATCGTTGCCATAGCAGCTGTGAGCGAGGTGTTGCGCAGTCTGCCCACGGGCGAGGCGATTCTCTATCTCTTTGGGCTCTTCGGAGTGTGTGCCCTCGACTATATCATATTCAGCATTACAACGCTCTATTATGTTGGCTATCTGCTTTTTATAGCCTACGCACTGTTTGCCGTATGGCGCTACACCACCCATTATCTCTATCGCTATCGTTGTGGAAAATGTGGGGCACGCTTGCGTCAAAAGGGCATTTGCCCCGAATGTGGTGCTGAAAACGAATGATTCGTTCCGACAAAAAAGTAATAAAAAACGAAAACCACCATATTGGCGCTTTTTATCCACTTGGGAGGAAAAGTGCCATTTCTATGGCGTTGAAAATCAGTCGTTTTGATGGGTCAAAATTCCCACCACCGTAGAAGTCAACTCCCACCACCGTAATAGTTGACTCGCACGGTGGTAGTCTTCAGCTTCTACGGTGGTGGGAATTTACTCTTACGGTGGTGGTATGTAAGAGGGGGTACTATTGTAAAAACTATTCATCACTGTTGAGGCATTGATGTTCGGGCGCAATAGAAAGAGAGTGCGCAGCTTGGGAACTGTTGTCCGCGGCTGTGCACTCTCTTATTGTTTGCGTGGCCAATGCTTTCCCCTGCGATGATGGGGTGGGGCGTTGGTCGTGGTCGCGTTTCGCTGCTATTTTTTCTCTTTCAGAGCATCGTTGACGGCCTCTATCCAGTTGGTGTTCAGAGAGAAGCGCGTTACTGCTTTCTTGTTGAGATAATAACTGAGCGCAGGTTCTGTTTCGTTGTCTTTAAAGAGCGGGTTCGAGTAGCTTGCGTGCATGTAGTGCTTGGTCATCTTCACTTGCATGGCCTGCGGCTGGTCGTTCAGCTCTATCAGTCGCTTGATGTAGAGGCTGACGAAGTTGTTCATTGCGAGCGCCTGCTGGTCGAGGTAGTTCACTGTTGAGTCGGGCATCTGCTCTTTCATCTTCATTGCGAGGTAGTCGAGAGCGTCCACCTTGAATGCTGCTATGTTCTTCAGCAGGTCGTTGGCGGCAGGGTCGTTCACCACGGCCTTTGCCTTTGTTAGGATGTCGTAGTAGGCATCTTGTGCCTGTGCTGCTCCAGCCATCGTGATGGTTAGGATGAGCGTTAGAATCAGTCGTTTCATTTCACTTTATGTTTTAAACTTTAATCTTTAAACTTTAAATGTTGTGCTTCGTGCTTTATGCGTTATTTTTCTTCGGTGGCGTTCAGGTTCAGCTCTCGGTCTATGCAGGCCAGAAACTCCTCGCGATAGTGAGTTACCATGATGAGCGTCTTGTTTTTCCTGCTGCAAAAGGCTTCGATGACGTCTTTCGCAAGTCGTCGGTTGGTGAGGTCGAGGCCGTGCAACGGTTCGTCGAGAATCAGAAGGTCGGGGTCTTTCACGAAGGCGCGGGCGAGCAGCACCAGTCGCTGTTCCCCACTCGACAGATGAAGAAAGTGGCGGTCGGCCAGAGCGTCGATGCCGAAGATGCGCATCCACCACAAGCTTTGCCTCAGGTCGTCGTCGGTGGGCTTCACGTATAGGCCTACGGAGTCTTTCAGTCCGCTTGCTACTATGCGCAGCGCAGGCAGGTCTTTCTGGTAGGCTCGGTGCATTTCTGGCGACACATATCCTATGTGTTTCTTTATTTCCCAGATGGTTTCTCCGGTGCCGCGCGGTTGTCCGAAGAGACTGATGTCGCAGGCGTAGCCCTGAGGATTGTCGGCGCAAACGAGCGAGAGCAGTGTGCTTTTGCCGGAGCCGTTATGACCGGTCAGTGCCCAATGTTCGCCGCAAAGAACGGTCCACGATAGTGGTCGCAGGATGGTTCGGTTGCCGTAGCGTATCGACACGTCGTTCATCTTCACCACCTGGCTGCCTGCCTCTCTCGTGGATGTAGGGAGATTGGCCACTGCGTTCCACTTTTCGTCGGTCAGCACTCGCGGTGGGGTGGGGCGCTGACGGTCGATAAACTGTTGACGGGTCAGTCGTGGCATCACCTTCATGTCGTGAACTTCAACCACATGAGTGATGAAGTCGGGAATCTCGTCGCACTTTGATAGCACGAGAATGATGCCGACGTTGCCTGTTTCGGCGAGGGTGGCAAGCGTTGAGCGTAGTTGGTCGCGCGCCGTTGCATCGAGGCCGATGAATGGGTTGTCTATTATGAGCACACGCGGTTTCGACTGTAGTGCCTCGCGAAGATGGTGGCGCCGCAGTTCACCGCTGGATAATAGTATGGTGGAGGGAGTATCGTCGTCTATGTCGTGTTGGTTCCATCTCTTCTGGAGATAGTACGAGCTGTCGCCCGTTCCGTAGGAGTCGCGAAAAGAGATGTATTTGATGTTGTCGCTTGCGAGTGGTCGTGTCGAGGGTGAGAAGTCGTAGTGGGCTGCATCTCCGATGAGCGGATGTGCTCCACGAACTATATCTACGAGCATGCTCTTTCCGCCTCCGTTAGGTCCGACGATGGCAATGTGCTCACCCTCGGAAAGGCGGAAACTGACGGGCTCTGCCATCTGCCAAGCCTGCATCCGCGGTACTCCATTATGTATATCTATCACTGTGTGCATCTCTTTTGATTCTTCATTACGTAGTCTTTCCAGCTGGAGTAGTGGCGTTCGGTCTCTGGTAGTCCGCTTTTCATGAAGTGGCAGTATGCGGCAGCCAGTGCGTCGGTGGCGTCGAGGTATCGGCTCATGTTCTCGTCGGGAATGTGGAGCAGTCTTTGCAGCATCGCCGCCACTTGTTCCTTCGATGCCATTCCTTGACCCGTTATTGCGAGCTTAATCTTCATTGGCTGGTACTCGTGGATGGGCACGCCGTGGTGGATGGCGGCTGCTATAGCCACCCCTTGCGAACGTCCGAGCTTTAGCATCGACTGCACGTTCTTGCCGAAGAAAGGTGCTTCGATGGCCATTTCGTCGGGCAGATATTCGTCGATGATAGCCGTTACTCGCTCGAAGATGTGTCCGAGCTTCAGGTATCCGTCGGCGAACTTGCGCAGGTCGATAACTCCCATTGTTATCATCTTCGCCTTGTTGTCCTCTACTTTTATGAGCCCGTAACCCATGAGATTAGTGCCTGGGTCGATGCCAAGAATTATCTTTTCCAATCTTCTCTTTTCCTGTGAATAACTATGACTTGATTTTAGCGCGATGACGGTCTGGCGACTCACGTCTCGATGTATGGGTTTCCCTTCGCCTCTTCGCCGATGTTTGTTTGTGGTCCGTGTCCGGTGAGAACTACGGTGTCGGCTGGCAGCGTGGTGATTATTCTTTTTAGCGAGCGTTGTATGTCGTCGAACGAACCGAACTGGAAGTCTGTTCGCCCGATGCTGAAGCGGAAGAGCGTGTCGCCAGAGAATGCAATGCGCTCGTCGTTGTCGTATAGAACGGTGGAGCCAGGCGTGTGGCCCGGTGTCGATAGTGCGTGCAGGGTGTGGTTGCCGAAGCTGAACGTCTCTTCCTCGGTGTAGAAGTGGCCCACGGGTGGTATCTCCTGCTGATAGTCCAGTTGGCAGAAGAGCGCGGCCTGTCGGCGGAGGTCGCCTATCAGTGGTTCGTCGGCGGCAGGCACGTTGGGCTTCAGTCCGAACATATTGAATATGGTGTCGTTCCCAAAGTTGTGGTCGATGTGTCCGTGAGTTGCAATGAGATGCTTCGGGGTGAGCTTCTCTTGTTTTATGTATTCCGTGATGGCTTGTCGCTCCTCGTCGTAGAAGGCTCCGCAGTCGATGACGACGGCCTCTCGCGTCTCGTCGCTGACCACGTAGGTGTTCTCTTGGAACATATTGAAGACGAATCTTTTTATGTTTAGCATTTCTTCGGCGTTGCTTGTGCGTTATCTTTTCTTTTGCGGCGCTATGGGCAGGTAGATGAGTCGCTTTTCCTGGAACCACTCCTCGCTGAACCAGTCGCTGATGTTCATCACTTCCACGATGTTTCGGAATGGTCGAGTCTCTTCTTCCACGTCGCCGCCTTTCAGACATAGTATGCCGTTTGGCAGGGCGTTTCGCTGCTCGGTGTCTATGTTTTTCTTCACAATCTTCACGAGGTCGGGCAGTGGCATCACGGCGCGACTTACGACGAAGTGGTAGAGTCCCCTCTCTTCTTCGCCACGGCGGTGTATTGGGTGGCAGTTCTTGAGCCCGATGGCTTGTGCCACTTCGGTGGCAACGCGGATTTTCTTTCCTGTTCCGTCGATGAGCGTGAAGTCGGCGTCGGGGAACATTATTGCGAGCGGAATGCCTGGGAATCCGCCTCCGCAGCCGAAGTCGAGCACGCGCGTACCTTCTTTAAATGTGATGGCACGCGCTATGGAGAGCGAGTGGAGCACGTGGTGCAGGTAGAGATTGTCTATGTCCTTGCGCGAAACCACGTTTATCTTCTCGTTCCAGTCGTGATAGAGGTTCCAGAGAGCCTCCATCTGTTTGCGCTGCTGTTGTGTGAGTTGAGGAAAGTAGCTTGTTACTCTTTCCATAGTTTGTTCTTCTCTATTTTTATCTCGGTGAACCCTTTGTCGTAGGATGCTATCTCGTAGGGATTGAAGACGAATGTGATTTCTTCGTCGCCGAGAATATAGTTGTCGGGCACTATCATGTCGCTACCGTTGAGGTAGCCTTTCTCTCGCAGTTCGTCGGTGCTCTTTGCCCCCGTCTTTTTCATCAGCTCGTCGGTAAGCTGTTCACAGAGCAACGTCTCGTATCCCTCGATGAGCAGTTGCGGTAGTGTTATCTGCTTGCCGCTCTCGGTGTCGAAGTTCATCACTATGCGGTTCTCCACGCTGTGTGCTCCTCCCTCGTAGCGTTCGAGGTCGATGATGGTGCTGACGGTGTTGGTACGCCGGCTGACGTGCGTCATCTTTATGTTGTAGCGGTAGTCGTACCACTTCTTGCGCTCCTTCACATTTCGGTCGTCTCGGTAGAACGGGCGCATGTCTTCCTGATACAATCTGACATAATGGCGGGCAAACGAGTCGGCTGCCTGCTTCAGTTGTAGTCCTTTCATGCCGAACAGTCGCTCGGCTGTCTGCTGGTTGATTACCTTTCCAATGTTGTCCGAAGTGCACTCCTCCACTTGTATGTTTACTTCGCACGCAGGAGAGTCGTTCTCGGTGGTTAGCTTTGCACTCTGTTTTGCGGTGATTTCGTGCCAATCCAGTCCAGCGTCGTTGCCTCCTCCACAAGCAGCCAACGCCAGACATACCATTAAAAGCAATTTCTTCATCGGCGACGCTTCTTCCCTCCTTTCTTGCTGCTGAACAGTCCGCTGTATCGACGGCTCAGCTTCCTGATTAGGAGGAAAGCGTCGATTGCGTTGATGCTATAGCTGACGAGACTCGTCATCATCTCTCCTTTAGAGGCGTTCTTGACGGGCAGGAAGAGGCTGTTCCATAGTTTTCCCGTCTGGTCGTTGTCTTCTCTTATCTCTTCGAGCAGTTGTGTCTTCCGCGCGCGAATGTCTTCGAGCGTATTGTATTGGTAGATTACAGTCTTACCCGGCAGTTGTTTCGTGTCCATTGTTTCATCTGTTTTGTTACTTGCTCATGAGCATATTTGCGAGGAACTTCACCAGAGGTCTCTCTATCCATCTCTTCCTGAACAGTATGAACAGAATGAAGACAAAGAGATAGACTCCTGCCATGATTGCGAAAGCGGCCACAGTCCCCACGTATGGGGCTATCCAAAATGCCGCCATGATAGACAGGAAGAGCACGACGAAGAGCATGATGACAGAGCTTACGATGACGACGGCAGCGAAAGTGAGCAGCTGAACCACCTTGTCGATGACGTCGAGCTTGGTGTATTCAGCCTGCACACTTACGTAGTGACGTAGCGTCGCAAACAGGTCGGCTATCGTCTCAACATTCTTGTCGGAAGAGAGCATTACAGTTCGGGAGCTGCCTCTTGAATGTCGTCAACAAGGTCGCTCATCTCCTTGCGGTTGAGCTTAATGTTGTGGCGCTTCATGAAGTCGTCCAACGTGTCGGCTATCTTCTCGCGAGTGTCTGTTCCCTTTTCAGGAGCCAAAAGCAGTCCTATGACTGCGCCAGCTACGGCACCGCCGAGCAGTGCGCCTAAATAACCTAAACCTTTCATTTCTCTTTTTCCTTTCTTTTTTTATTAGTTCTACATTCAGTGAATTATCCTCTGCAAATGTAGCAAAAGTTTTTCTTTGAGCGTTCATTTCATGAGTGATTTTTTGTTAAAATGCCTTCTTTTTCGCCATTTAACAAACTTTATGTGCGATTTTGACTAATGTTTCGCCCTTTTTTTGTACTTTCGCACGGTAATTTTAAAGTAAAGAGATAGGTTTAACAATTTAATAATTAGATTGAGACAATGAAAAAGAACATGATTTTGTGCGCAGGCGTATGCGTCGCCTTGGCATTGACCAGTTGTGGCAAAGGCAGCGAGAGTGCTTATCGCAAGGCTTATCTGAAGGCACAAGAGGCTCAGCAGACAGCCCAGCAGATAGACGATGCCGCGCAGAACGTGCAAGAGGTTGTTACTACGCCCGTCGTTACCACTACGCCAGTCACTGCTACGCCTGCCACTCAGACCACGGTGGTTGACAACTACGACAACGTTAGCGTGCGCCAAGAGCAAGTGTTGCTCGTTAGTGGTTCCGGACTAAAGTCGTATAGCGTCGTCGTTGGTGCCTTCGGACTGCGAAGCAATGCCGAGGGACTGCAGCAGACGCTGAAGAACAATGGCTACGATGCTCAAATCGTGAAGAACGAGGAGCGCGGCCTCTTCCGCGTCATCGCATCGACGTTCGATTCAAAGAGCGACGCAGCACGCAGCCGCGACGAGCTCCGTGGAAAATATCCCGATGCTTGGCTGCTATATAATAAATAAGGTATAGCTTGGCACGCATCCTTGCAATCGACTACGGAAAGAAACGTTCAGGGATAGCGGTTTCCGACCCACTGCAAATCATTGCTGGTGGGTTGGCAACCGTTTCTTCTAATGAGCTGATGGCTTATCTACGCAACTACGTAGAGCACGAGCCAGTGGAACGTATCGTCATCGGAGAGCCTCTTCAGCCAAACGGACAACCGAGTGAAAACCTACAGCGTGCCCGTCAGTTCGCCGCACAGTGGCAGAAGCAGATGCCACAGATACCGATAGAATTCTACGACGAACGCTTTACTTCTGTGCTTGCTCATAGGGCAATGCTCGATGGCGGGCTGCGTAGGAAGGCAAGGCAAGACAAGGCTCTCGTTGACCAAATCAGCGCAACCATCTTGCTCGAAGACTATATGAGAAGTTTGTCTGCCCCCTCAGCTTTGCCGACTTCCTCAAGTGATTGATTATCCATCAATAATAAGAAAGAAAATGATATTACCTATTTATACTTACGGACAACCAGTGCTGAGAAAAGTGGCCGAGGATATTCCAACCGACTATCCCGAACTCTCCACGCTCATAGCAAATATGTTCGAGACGCTCACGGCAAGCGATGGCGTTGGTCTTGCTGCTCCTCAAATCGGATTGCCGATACGCGTTGTCGTCATCGACCTTGACGTATTGTCCGACGACCTGCCTGAGTACAAAGACTTCCGCCGCCCGTACATCAACGCCCACATCGTGGAGTACGATGAGACAGAGACTGCCAACATGGAGGAGGGATGCCTCTCGCTGCCAGGCATCCACGAGAAAGTGGAGCGTCCCACTCGTATTCACGTGACATATCTTGACGGCGACCTTAACCCCCACGACGAATGGGTGGAAGGCTACCTCGCTCGCGTGATGCAGCACGAGTTCGACCATCTCGAAGGCACCATGTTCATCGACCACATCTCTCCCTTGCGCAAACAGCTTAATAAGGGAAAACTGAAGAAACTCACCGAAGGCAAAGTCAGATGCGCCTACCGAGTAAAGCCCGCAAAGCGCTGATACTCGTCTGTTTGCTCGTGCCTACCATACAGGCTAAGGCACAGTTCAATATAGACAGACTCATCGTAATGGGGCAGTCGGCGCTCTATTACGAAGACTACGTCTTGTCTATACAATATTTCAATCAAGCCATCGCTGCAAAGCCATACCTCTATGAACCGTGGTTCTATAGGGGCGTGGCTAAATTTTATCTTGAGGATTACAAAGGCGCTGAGTCAGACTGCACAGAAGGAATAAAGATAAACCCTTATGTGAAGAGCCTCTACGAGGTTCGCGCGCTATGCCGAATAAACCAAAAGGAATACGACGGAGCAATAGCCGACTACACTACTGCCTTGCGCGAAGATCCCGACAATCAACAGTATTGGCACAACCGTACCCTATGCCGAATAAACAAGGAGGACTACGACGGCGCGCTTGCCGACCTCGACACCATCAACAGTCGTTGGAGTAAATATGCACCAGGCTTCTCCATGCGTGCCGAAGTGTTGTTGCACAAGGGCGATACTGCCAAGGCGGAAGAGTCGCTCGACCATGCCCTTGAAATAGACCCTTACGACGGAAGCAACTGGATGGTGAAGGCGGCAATGGCGATGACAAAAGCCGACAAGGAGGACGAAAAGAGTGCAAAGAAAGCGGGATGGAAAGAGGCAGAACAGTGCCTCGACAAAGCCATTCACCTGCTTCCGCGCGTGGTGAACAACTACATCAATCGTGCACTCTGCCGCTACAAGCAGAACAACCTGCGAGGAACGATGGCCGACTATGATATGGCACTCGACCTCGACCCCAATAACTTCATCGCACACTATAACCGAGGACTGCTTCGGGCTCAGGTGGGCGACGACAACAGAGCTATCGAAGACTTCGACTTCGTTCTTCGACTGGAGCCCGATGAACTGATGGCTCTCTTCAATCGCGCCCTGCTTCGCGACCGAACGGGAGACCTGCGTGGTGCCATAGCCGACTACTCAAAAGTAATCGAAATGTTCCCGAACTTCTGGACTGGCTTGCACTATAGAGCGCAATGTTACCGAAGACTTGGAGACTCGCGACGCGCCGAGCTCGACGAATTCCGCATACTGAAAGCACAGATGGACAAGCGTCAGGGCAAACAGCAACGCATGACTAAACGCCAACGCGAGATGCGCCGAAAGAGCGACAAGGATATGGAGAAATACAACCAACTTGTAGTGGCAGACGAGCAAGAGAAGACAGCTTCGCAATACAAGAACGATTATCGCGGACGAGTACAAGACCGCGAAGCTAATCTTGCCTTCATGCCAATGTTCGAGTTCTCCTTTGAGCGCAAACTAAGCGAGGTGCACAACGCCCTCGTTTTCGACGTGGAACTCGACAGACTCAATAAGCAGCAACCCCAGCATCCCATATACATCACCGCCGCGACCGTGCAACTGACAAAGGAGCAGACCGACCGCTACTTCGCTCTGTCGGACTCGCTCGATGGCTTTTCCAAGGCAGTGTTATCAGCAATGCTGCAAGACTATTCCGCAGCCATACAGACAGCCACCCAGTGCATCTCTAAGTCGCCCACGGCATTGGCATACTGGCATCGAGCCGTTTGCCGCGAAAAGCAGTCTGCCGTAGAGAAAAATGCCATTTCCGTACCTAACAACCACATATCTATCACCCCCGTAATCGACGACTTCAACGCCGCTCTTGCGCTCAACCCACAGAGCGCATGCCTGCTCTACAACCGCGGTTGTGCCTACGCCGCCAACCAAGATTATTCGCACGCAATATCCGACTTCACCGCTGCCCTAAAGATAGACTCCCGACTCGCCGAGGCTTACTATAACAGAGGTCTTGCGCAGCTACAGCAGAAAAACCGCGAAGCAGCCCTCAGCGACTTAGGCAAGGCTGGCGAACTCGGACTATATTCCGCCTACAGCATCATAAAGAAACTGAAGTCGGAGAAGTGATTTCTTTCCTTATATATATAATAATGTACGCGCGCGAGGATTGTTTTTCTTGAAAATCTGCACGGATTGAAGAAATAATATGTATCTTTGCAGCGAATAAATCCAATCTTAAAGCCCACGTCTATCGGTATATGCGCCATCTCGTTCAGACCATATTCATCGTGCTGCTCTTGGCTTCCGTCTGTTGCTGCCAAAGGCAAAAGGCGTCGATGCCCGTTGTGTTGAACAGAACCGCCGACGCTAACGAGAACCAACCCTCGGCATCGGACTACTATGGCACTCTGCCGTTCGACAATGCCGACGATGCCGACGACGACAGCACTTCCGCTTCCCATCGTCATTATCGGGAGAATGCTTCGTGCACCGACGGTGTGGTGGCCTACGCAGGAGAGGGCGGCTACAGAATCATTGAGAGCGAAACGGGCTTCACCGTCGCCGTGCTTTGGTCGGGACGATTGCGGGCAGGCGACAGCATAAGGGGCGACTTCTGCACCAGCGGCTACACCTACGTCATCGACCGTCAAGGGCGCGAATTGAAGATTCTCGTAGAGGCCTATATGCTCTCCAAGCGTGAGAGCCTGTTCCAGTTAGGCGAGCATCGCGCCCTGAAGGAGCCCGACCAACAGCGCTACGACGAGATGCAGGGCGAGCTCTCCATACAATAACCCGCATAAAAGAAACTAAATGAAAGTTCGTGCGAGTTATCCTTTTATTTTTCACCACAAATATTCTTCTTGACCTTTTCGAGGCGAAAAATAGAGACTCGTAGAAGAAAATTTCATCTATATAGATTCAAGATAGAAGCGCAATTTCTCATTGATGAAAATATAGGCCTCTTCTTAGTGCGAACACGTTCTCGGAGCGTA